>Ga0067045_1027698_pt1 | contig 69698 bp, 61 predicted proteins | sample TerdegcTABiofilm_FD_59184 | JGI IMG/M metagenome (GOLD analysis project Ga0067045, IMG submission 59184) | Combined Assembly of (Gp0054472, Gp0054536) Wastewater bioreactor microbial communities from Singapore -Terephthalate degrading...
CCTGGCGACCAACGTGCGACGCACTTTTGGAAGTGCGTCGCACGTTGACCCATGCCCATGGCGCAACAAACTTTGGAACCAAGTCCTCATGCGGGCCAAGGGTCCCCTCGCCCCGCTTGCAGGGAGAGGGCCAGGGTGAGGGGTCGGGTATGGAAACCCACTCGGATTCGGATCGTCTTGCCCTGGCGACCAACGTGCGACGCACTTTTGGAAGTGCGTCGCACGTTGACCCATGCCCATGGCGCAACAAACTTTGGAACCAAGTCCTCATGCGGGCCAAGGGTTCCCCCGCCCCGCTTGCGGGGAGAGGGCCAGGGTGAGGGGTCGGGTATGGAAACTCACGCGGATTCGGATCGTCTTGTCTTGGCGACCAACGTGCGACGCACTTTTGGAAGTGCGTCGCACGTTGACCCATGCCCATGGCTCAACAAACTTTGGAACCGAGTCCTCGCGCGGGCCAAGGGTTCCCTCGCCCCGCTTGCGGGGACAACAAAGACCCCAGAGGCCTCTCAAACCTCTGGGGTCTTCGCATCTGGCGCGGCCTGTACCGGAATACAAGGCGCATCACTCCTGCGGATGCGCGCGCTCCTCCTCCACCAGCGCGTTCAACTCACGCAACAGGTCGGGCAAGTTCAGGTGCCACTCGCGGGCCACATCGCTCACGGTGTGAAACCGCGAGACCCAGCACCCGACGCATTGCACGCCCATCCGCAACAGGAGCACAGCCGTAACAGGGTACTCCTGCGTCATGTCTTCCACACACGTCTTGTCGGTGATCGTCGGTCGGGCATCCATCATTCACGCTCCAAGCGAACACCTCCATCATAATACCACAATGGTCTGCGCGCCATGACCTGCGTCATAGAGCGGGCGGCCCTACGACAAATCCACGAGCGGGGTGATACGACGGATGGTTTGCTCCACAAACGTCGGGTCGCCGATCGTGAGGTCAATGGCCTGGGCCGGGCACATCTCCACGCACCGCCCGCACCCCCGGCACCCGTCGCCGATGACCGCCCGGCCGTCCACCATGCGGATGGCGTCCACGAAGCACACGCCTTGCGCGCACGCCCCGCATCCCACGCAGCGGTCGCTCACGGCCACCTGCACCCCCGGCATGCGCGTAACCTTGCTGCCGATGTCCGGCGTGATGTGGGGCAGGATGCGCCACAGGCAGCAGCACGGGCAGCAATTGCAGATGGTCAGGAGTCTGCTCCCGGGGCCAACGTTCAGCCAGATGGTGTCCAGTTTGTTGCGGCCGATGAGGTGCACCAGCCCCGCCTCGCGGCAGCGCCGCACGTAGTCCAGCGCCTCTTCCTGCGACACCCGCCGGCCCAGTTTCGGGTTGATGCCCAGCGCCGCCTCGCCCAGGAACAGGCAACCGTACTCTATGGGGTAGTTCTTGCACTTCTCCGCCGCCCGGCAGATGCAGAAGTTCATGATCCAGTGGACGCGAGCCTGGCGGATGAAGTGGTCCACCACCTGCGAGGGGAGCACCATGCTCTCGGGCGGCTCCAGCGGACTATTGACGGCGATGACGGCCCGATCCTTCGGCAGGTACACGATATCGTCGCCGTGGAACAGCAGACGGTCTATGAACCGCCCGACGGGGCGAAAGTGCGTGGCCTTCGCCAAAGAGAACCGCGCCGGGTAGAGTCTCTGCAGCAGTTTCACGAACCACACGGGTGTGCTCATTGCGGCCTCCGCGTACACATGCGCCCTGCCCCCACATTTTACCATAATAACCACCCGCGCGGCCAAAGGATGCGCTGCACGGCCCTGCGTTCATAGCGCCAGCGCGAACGGGCGCGAATAGGCGTGTGGAACACGAAAGGCGCGAAAGCCCTTTCGTGCCTTTCGCGCCCTTTCGTGTCCTTCGTGATCCGAACCCCTAACGCGCCCTATTTCACCGCCGAGCGCGCCGAGGCCGCAGAGGATAATGGATCTGCTCGCAGCACGTCTGCCCGAGGCTGAAGCACCGAAGACCCCAAGGGTCTCGGAGACCCTTGGGGTCTGGCACCAGGGGCTTGGCTCTCTCGGCGCCGGGGTTCGCCCGCGCGGCCCCCGCGCTCTACCGGCGCGATGCTTTGCCGGCGGCGGACTGCCGCCTGCCGACGGCCATCCGCTACGTCTCGCCCATCCACCCCACGAACGGCCGCCAGTTCACGATCCCCGCGCCGAACTCAAACCGCACCTTGTACGAGATCTGGTCGTGGGTGAACACGCTGCCCATTCGCGGGTCGTCCTGGATGAACAACTGCGGCGAGTCCACGCCCTGCACGAACCCGATTTCCAACCCGGCGCAGTCGGCGGGGTCGCCCACGATCCACCACTTCTCCTGCGAATCGTTCCACGGCGCCACGATGTAGTCCAGCCCGCTCTGGCGGAAGAAGTTGTAGCCCGTGGCGGGCGGCTCCTGCCCACCCCACGCGTAGGCGCTCCCGCACAGTTGCGCCGCCGTGAGTTCCAGCGCGGGCGGCACCACCAGCCACACCCGCCGGAAGACGATGGGGCTGGCGCTGGCCCCGCCCCGCACCCGCCGCAACTTGCTCAGCGCGTCGGCCAGCGACTCCGAGTCCAGCGCCCCCGACGCCAGGTTGCCCGCCGCGCCCCGGTCGCTCGTCGCCAGAAACAGCGCCTTGCCGTCGTAGATCGTCGTGTTGTCCTCCACCAGGCCGTACACCGTATCGTTCAGGCGCAGCGCCGCGGCCTGGGCCAACTTCCCCGGAATCCGCGCCAGGCCCCGCAGGTCGTCCCGCAGGATCATCTCCCGCGTTACCGTGATGAGTTCGCCGTACTTGTGGGGCGTGTACGATGCCTTGAACTCGTCCAGCGCGGCGGTGGTGTACGGCTCTCCCTCGTCCACCTCGGGCAACGCGCCCAGATCGTCCAACTGCACGCTGTCCTGCTCGGACAGGCTCACGATGGACACCACGCTGCACCACTTGCGCCAGTCCTGCGGGTAGTGGTTGTACTCCACCTGGAGTTTCTTGTTCATCGTGTCGGCCAGCAGGTTGGGCAAGTCGGTGGTGAGCATGGCGGCTTCCTGCGCCCGCGCCCAGAAGCGGCCCGCGATGGCGTAGTCGCCGGTGATGTGCACGTACAGGTCGCGCAGCCCCAGGAACGGCCGCACACGCCCGTTGCCCAGCCGACTCTCGGCGGCGCGCAGTTCGGGCTCCCAATGCTCCGGCGCGATCCCGAAGGCCCGATAGCATGCGGCCCGCACCGCGTCGTCGGGGCTGAGGCCCATCGCCACGGTCGGCGCGGCCCCCGTCCACTCGCGCGCCGCCAGCGGCTTCGGCGTCTCCAACCCCGTCGGGCGACGCGCAGGCTCACCGCCAAGGCGCTGGGGTTGCAGAGCGCCGACAACGCTCTGCTCGTCCGCGCTGCCCGCGGCCTCAAAGTCAACCCTGCTCTTGCTCATCTGCTCTTCCATGTCTGTCCTCCTTTCCTCTGCTACTTCTCGTTGATTCGCGTCCCCGCTGTGCCGCTCCAGCCTCGTCGGATCGTATGCCTCGGCGATGCGGTCCAGGCTTCCGCCGGCGCTGGGATGCAGCACGATGTCGGCGGAGTGGACGGCGGCGATGCGCTCCACCAGGCGTGCGGCGCGTCCGCCGTAGCGCACGGGGCGCGACTCCACCGTAACGTCGGCGCTGATGCCCACGTTGGGGGCGGGGCGACCCTCCTCGCGCGCCCGCACGCAGTCCCGCGCCAGCCGCCACGCCTCCCGAGCCGACGGCAGAAACGCCAGGCGCGCCTTCAGGCCGTCGGGCGTGGCCCGCACCGAGTGGTACGCCCCCACCGCCTGCCGCACCGACGGGTGTTGGCCCGGCGGCGCGTGATCCATCAGCGCCGTGGCCCCCTCAAACAGCGGCACGGCCTCCGCCAGCACCTCCGGCGTCCACAGCCACCCGTTCAGGCTCAGCCCGGGGCGGATGAGCGTAACCTCCAGTTCCCGCGCCGCCCCCGCCACGATGGACGCATCCAGCGCGTTCGTGATTCGGATTTGGGTCATGGGATTCCTCCTGTATGAGATTCCGGTGGGAGCGCAAGCATGCTGCGCCCGCCGATTGCGGGGGCGGTATAGCACGAGCGCAGCGGGTTGATAAGGGAGAAGGGGCGAGCCACGGACTTCGCGCAACGCCACGATCGCGCCGTTTGACGAGGCGCATGGGATGCTGTAGAATCCATGCCAGGAGGCATGAAGATGTCTGCGCGAGTCTTCACCGCTGTGATCTACAAGGAAGACGACCTGTACGTGGCCGAGTGCCCGCAGGTCGGCACGGCGAGTCAGGGCCGAACGATTGAAGAAGCCATAGCCAACCTAAAGGAAGCGACAGAACTCTACCTGGAGGAGTTCCCGCTTCCGGACACACCTCCCCCGCTGCTGACCACCTTTGAGGTCGCCGTGTATGCCCAGGCTGCGCCGGGTCTCGGCCCAGCAGGCGATTCGCGAACTGGAACGTCCGGGATTCGTGCAGGCACGCCAGCGCGGAAGCCACGTCGTCCTGAAAAAGCAGACCCCCAAAGGCGCAATCGGCTGCGTTGTGCCTTTGCATGATACCCTCGCCGTTGGCACATTGCGGGCCATCTTGCGCCAGGCAGGGGTCTCCCCCGACGATTTCATGGAACATCTGTAGAAACCCCGGCACAGGTAACCTCGCTCCCCACCCTGCCCCTGATCCTACCGTTACCCGAAGTAAACATGGCGATTGCTCAACGCGGGTATGGCGAATCAAGCCAATTGATTATTGCGCCAGGATGCCGTATAATCCCCACAAACCAACAGCCACAGGCCAATCGCCAGCAACCGGCGGCGAAGGCCAACGGCCACGCGCCGAATGTCTGCACGAGGAGAACACCATGGACGAAATCGGACGCGCCTACATGGCGCTGGGACTTCGCATCAACGAGCACTTTCAGGGCTACGTGGACGCCTACATCGGGAGCGAGGAGGCGCGGCAGGCCATCCTGGCCCACGGCCCGCGCTCCATCGCCGAACTCCGCGACGACGCCGACCGCCTGGCGACGCGCATCGCGGGCGAACCCCTGCCCGAGCCGCGCAAGACCTGGCTGGCGCGACAGGTGGACGCCATGCGCGCCATGCTGGCCCGCCTGGACGGGGAAGTGCTCCCCTTCCGCGACGAGGTGCGCCGATTCTTTGACATCTCGCCCGAGCGCATCCCCGAAGACGAGTTCGCCGCCGCCATAGACGAAATTGACCGGCTGCTGCCCGGCCCCGGCTCCCTGGCCGAGCGCGTGGAGGCCTGGAAGAAGCAGACCGAGGTGGCCGAGGAGCGCGTGCCCGCCGTGCTGGACCTGGCCCGACAGGAAGCGCGACGCCGCACCCGCGCCCTGCTGCCGCTGCCCGACGGCGAAGACGTGGAGATTCGCATCGTCCGCAATCAGCCCTGGGGCGGCTACAACTGGTATCTGGGACAGTACCGTTCGCGCATTGACGTCAACCTGGATTTGCCCGAGCGGGTTACGTCCATCCTGCCCCTCATGACCCACGAAGCGTACCCGGGCCACCACACCGAGCACGTCCTCAAGGAGAAAATCCTATACCGCGAGCGGGGCTGGGAAGAGGCCAGCATCTTCCTGCTGAACACGCCGGAATGCGTTATCAGCGAGGGGATCGCCAACGTGGCGCTGGACATGATCTTCAGCGAGGACGAGGCCCTCGCCTGGCTGCGCGATGTCCTGTATCCCGCGGCGGGGCTGGCCCACCTGGACGTGGAGCGCGACCGGGCGCTGAATCGGGCCTTCCGCAAACTGGCGGGCGTCTCGGGAAATGTGGCCTTCCTGGCCTACGAAGACGGCCTGGGCGAGGACGAGTTGGTGGCGTACATCCAGAAGTACGGCCTGCGCTCCGAGACCGAGGCGAAGTTCAACCTGCGGTTCATCCGAAACCCCATGTTCCGTACGTACATCTTCACGTACTTCTACGGCGAGCGGATGCTGCGCGCCCTCCTGGCCGGCCCCGACCGCCACGACATCTTCCGTCGCCTGCTGACCGAGCCGGTAACGCCCAGCATGGTGGAAGGATGGATCGCCGAGACCAGGGAGAGCCTGGCATGAAAGTGGCAAACGGCACGCCTGACATTCGGCGCATCGGGGCGCGTGTGCTGCGTGTCCTCGTGGCCCTGGGGCTGCTCTACGTGGCGCTAGGGCTGGGGTTTCACATCAAGTGGAAACACGACCTGGACGTCTGCAGGGCGTTGCGACAGGCGCGGGGGGAGTTCGTGGAACCCGAGGTGTTCGCGTGGCCGCTGTCCCTGGCCTTGGACGTTGCGAACTGGCCGGTGTACGCGTACTGGAACGTGTACCACGATAGCACGCCCTTCGCCACACCGTGCACACATCGGTAGGGGCGCAATTGACTCGCGCCCCCTATCGTTCTACCGTTCCCATTCGCGCGAATCCGCGGGATCGCGCCGCCCCGCGTTACGGGTGCGCCGCCGGCACCTCTTCCTTCTTCACGTGCCAGTCGGCCTCGGTGAACGCGCCCTTCAGGAAAGCGTCAATGTCGGCGGCGGCGCGCTTGCCCGCACCCATGGCGCTGATGACGGTGGCCGCGCCGGTTACGATGTCGCCGCCCGCCCACACCCGGGGCCGCGTCGTCCGCCCCGTGATCGGATCGCCCACGATGGTGCCGTGGCGCGTGCGCTCAATCCCCTGCGCGTCGGTGAATACCATGGGATTGGGCCGCGTGCCCAGCGCCATGATGACGTTGTCCACCTCCATGTCAAACTCGCTGCCCGGGATGGGGACCGGCCGCGGCCGGCCGCTGGCGTCGGGCTCGCCCAGCGCCATGCGGATGCAGCGCATCCCCCGCACCCAGCCCTTGTCGTTCCCGTAGATTTCCACGGGATTCGTGAGGAACTTGAATTGAATCCCTTCCTCCTCGGCGTGGTGGACTTCCTCGGCGCGGGCCGGCACCTCGTCGCGCGAGCGCCGGTACACGATGGACACCTCCTCGGCCCCCAGGCGCAGCGAGGACCGCGCCGCGTCCATCGCCACATTGCCCGCGCCGATGACCGCCACCCGCTTGCCGATCTTCACCGGCGTGTCGTACTCGGGGAACCGGTACGCCTTCATAAGATTCACGCGGGTCAGGAACTCGTTGGCCGAATACACGCCGTTGTAGTTCTCGCCCGGAATGTTCATGAACATCGGCAGGCCCGCCCCCGTGCCCAGGAAGATGGCCTCGTACCCGTCGGCGAACAGGTCTTCCAGCGTCAGCGTCTTGCCCACCACGCAGTCCAGCACCAGGTCCACGCCCAGGCTCAAGACGTAGTCCACCTCGGCGCGCACCACATCCTTGGGCAGACGGAACTCGGGGATGCCGTAGATGAGCACGCCGCCCGGCGCGTGCAGCGCCTCGTAGATGGTAACCTTGTGGCCGTAGCGCGCCAGGTCGCCCGCCGCCGTCAGCCCCGCAGGCCCCGCGCCAATGACCGCCACCCGCTTGCCCGTGGGCGGCGCGATCTCCGGCTTCTGCACGCCGGTCCTGCGCTCCCAGTCGGCGATGAACCGCTCCAGCCGCCCGATGGCCACCGGCTGGCCCTTCTTGCCCAAGACGCACATGGACTCGCACTGCGTCTCCTGGGGGCACACGCGCCCGCAGATGGCCGGCAGGTTGTTCTTCGTCTTCATCACGCGGATGGAGCCGGCCAAATCCCCCTCGCGCAGCGCCAGGATGAACTGGGGGATGGGCACCTCAACCGGGCACCCCTCCACGCAGCGGGGCTTCTTGCACTGGAGACAGCGCTGCGCCTCCAATTTGGCCACCTCTTCGGGATAGCCCAGGGCCACCTCGTAGAAGTTGTGAATCCGCTCCTGCGGATCTTGGGTCGGCATCTCCTGTCGCTCAATTTGCTCACGCGGCATTGTGTCTTCTCCTTAGCCTATAGCCTTTAGCCTTCAGCCGTTAGCCTCTAGCGGTCAGTGGTCGGCGGTCAGCGGTCAGCCTTTGGCCCCTAGCCCCTTGCCGCTCGCCGTCGGCTCCGACAAGGGAGGAGCCACGGGCGAAAGGCTAGAGGCGAATGGCCAGAAGCGGAAGGCGCTGATCAGTTCACGCGGTGAATCGGCATGCTAGCATCCATCGTCGCAGCCGCAGCCGTGGGCCTTCCAGTGCTCCAGGGCGCGCTTCTCCTCATCCACGTAGATGCGCTGGCGCTCCAGGAGCAGGTTCCAGTCCACCTGGTGGCCGTCAAACTCCGGCCCCTCCACGCACACGAAGCGCGTCTGCCCGCCCACGGACACGCGACACGCCCCGCACATCCCCGTGCCGTCCACCATAATGGAGTTGAGGCTCACGATGGTCGGCGCGCCGAACGGCTGCGTCGTCAGCGACACGAACTTCATCATGATGGCCGGGCCGATGGCCCAAATCCGCGCTGGCTTCAGCCCCGCCGACAGCATCTCCTTTAGCGGCTCGGTTACCAGCGCCTTGCGGCCGTAGGAGCCGTCGTCGGTGGTTACCACCAACTCGTCGCTCACCGTCCGCATGCGGTCTTCCCAGAACAGCAGGTCTTTGTTGCGCGCGCCGATGATGGAGATAACCTTGTTGCCCGCGCGCTTCAGTTCGCGGGCAATGGGGAAGATGGGCGCGATGCCCACGCCCCCGCCCACGCACACCACCGTACCGTAGTTCTCAATCTCGCTGGGGTGGCCGAGGGGGCCCACAACGCTGGCCAGGTGATCGCCCGCGCGTTTCGTCCCCAGCATCATGGTCGTCTTGCCGACTTCCTGAAAGATAAGGGTGAGCGTCCCTTTCTCCCTGTCAAAATCGGCGATCGTCAGGGGGATTCGCTCACCCTTCTCGTTGACCCGGATGACGACAAACTGTCCGGCCCGGGCCTTTCTGGCAACCAGCGGCGCCTTGACCTCAATGAGTTTCGTTACCGGCGCCAGGTCTTCGCGATAGAGGATTTCGTACAATTCTCAGCCTCCTTGCGTGGGTGTCGTGGGGCTGCAACAGCGCCCCGTTGCGCCTTTCGGAGCGAATTATATACGGGCGCTCCGAACCGTCAAGCCGACCCGCAGCGCGAGAAGCAGAAATCCAGTAGAGCGTAGGGCAGGTGTGGAAACCTGCCCTACGCTCGCTATCCACGAATAACACGAATCCACACGAATGGAGAATGAATGGAGAACACGTAGGGCGGCTTTCCGTAGCCGCCGTGCAATCCCCTCGCCCCGCCTGTGGAGAACACGTAGGGCGGCTTTCCCCAGCCGCCATGCCGTCCCCTCGCCCCGCCTGCCGAGAACACGTAGGGCGGCTTTCCCCAGCCGCTATGCAGCCCCCTCGCCCCGCCTGCGGAGAACACGTAGGGCGGCTTTCCGTAGCCGCCATGCAGCCCCCTCGCCCCGCCTGCGCAGAACACGTAGGCGGCTTTCCCCAGCCGCCATGCAGCCCCTCGCCCCGCCTGCGGAGAACACGTAGGGCGGCTTTCCCCAGCCGCCATGCCGTCCCCTCGCCCCGCCTGCGGAGAACACGTAGGGCGGCTTTCCCCAGCCGCCATGCAGCCCCCTCGCCCCGCCTGCCGAGAACGCGTAGGGCGGCTTTCCCCAGCCGCCATGCAGCCCCCTCGCCCCGCCTGCCGAGAACACGTAGGGCGGCTTTCCGTAGCCGCCATGCAACCCCTGCCCCGCCTGCCGAGAACACGTAGGGCGGCTTTCCCCAGCCGCCATGCAGCCCCTCGCCCCGCCTGCCGGGAACACGTAGGGCGGCTTTCCCCAGCCGCCATGCAGCCCCTCGCCCCGCCTGCGGAGAGAGGGCCAGGGTGAGGGGTCGGGCGCAGCGCGTATTGACTTCTTCGCAGTACTCGGCTATGATGGCAGCACAGCGGCCATGCGAGTTGGCCCACCGAATGTGTCTTTAGGGCGGCACGCAACGCAAACCTCGCCTCGCGACAGACCTCGCAAAAGTCATGCGAGGCCTAGACCACCTGACGAGGACACCGCACCCGATCACGCCCCCGTGCCGTGCGCGCAATCGCGGCAGCCTACGGATAAGGAGCAAGTGCGATGAAACTCACCAGGTGCAAGAATGTTGTCCTCAGCGTGGCGACCGGCGGTCTCCTGCTGGCCACGCTCCTGCTGGTTCTGGCCCGAACCTCGCCCGCCGCCCGCGCGAATCCCGGCAGCCTGTTCGTCAAGCCCGACGGCAGCGGTAGCCTCTGCTCGCAGGCGTCCCCGTGCGCCCTCCAGACCGCTCTCGCCCGAGCGACCGATGGCGATATCATCTACCTGGCCGGAGGCGTGTACACCGGCAGCGGAGGCGCCGTCATCACCCTCACCCGAAGCGTTGTTGTCCGCGGCGGTTGGGATGGCTCCACCGTATCGCCGCCCGCATGCAATCCCACCCTCTATCCCACGACGATAGACGGCCAGGGTGCGCGGCGCGGGGTATTCGTCGGGAGCGGCATCACTGTTACCCTTGAGGGCTGCACCCTCACCAATGGTGTGGACACTTTCGGGGGCGCCGGACTTTACGCACGCGACGCTTACCTCACCTTGCGGCATCTCACGGTGTACAGCAACGTCATTGATGTCTGGGACGTGCCCGGCACCATGGCTTACGGCGCTGGGGTCATGGTGGAAGGATGCACGCTGGTGGTGGACAAATCCACCTTTCGGAACAACAGCGCGTGGGCTGCGAGGGAATGCTTTGGCGGAGGCTTGGCCATTTCCAACACGTTGGCCGCCACCGTAACCGCCTCCCTCTTTCAGGACAACGACGCCTGGACGGGGAGCGGTCTGTCCTTCCTGGGCGTTTCAGGCGATCAGAATACCTTGATCCTGCACGACAGCACCTTCGTGGGCAACGGGTATGGCCGCGGAGCAGGCCGCGGTTACGGCGGCTATGCCGCAGCCCTGTGGGTCAGCAAGGCCACAGCCCGCATTGAGGGCAACGCCTTCACGGGCAATCGGGCCGGGAATGACTACGGGGCCCTGGGGATATCCCGTTCCGACCTGCTGCTGGCGCGCAATGTCATCTCGGGCAACGCATGCGCGCGCACCTCGGGCCTGTATCTCTTCAGCGTTTCATCCTTCACGGCAACCAACAACATCATCGCAAACGGCATTGTTAGTTGGCCGCAGGAATCCGCTGTGCGCGTGGTGGGTGGGAACGGACGATTCCTGCACAACACCGTCGCCCGCAACGCGAGTCCGATCGGTTTCTTGTTGGGTTCTGGAGCCGTAGTAACGTTGACCAACACGATCCTCGTCAGCCACACCGTCGGCATATCCGTCGCGTCGGGGAGCACAGCGGCGCTGGAGGCCACATTCTGGGGCAGCGGCGACTGGGCCAATGGCACCGAATGGGCTGGCGATGGCACCCTCATCACCGGCACGATCAACGTCCGCGCCGACCCAGGCTTTGTGAACCCCGCCGCCGGCAACTACCACCTGCGGCCTGGCTCTGCCGCGATAAACGCCGGCGTGGATGCCCGCGTTGCGAGCGACATAGACAACGACCCTAGACCCATAGGCGCAGGCTACGACATCGGAGCCGATGAGTACGCGGTGCGGCTCCATCTGCCGGTGGTGTGGAGGCGCAGCCCCTGAACAACCCTGGCGGATTCGTAGGAGTGAGTTGACACCTGTGAGAAATAGGCTACACTATCGCCTGCACGGGCGTTCTGAGCGGGACGCACCTCGTTTCACCCCAGTCCGCCCTCAGCGACACTTGAGCGCCCGAATACCGAACGACAAGGAGTGATGGGCTATGGCCATGGATGATCTTCTCAAGGCGCTGCTCGCCGGCGCAGCGGCGGGCGGCACGGGCCAAGCGGGGCAACCCGCACAAGGCCAACCCGCCCAGGGCAGCGCGCTGCCCGACCTGCTCGGGACCTTGCTCGGCAGCCTCGGCGGCTCGGGCTCCGGCGCCCCGGCCGCGGCCCCCGCCCCGCAGGCCCCACAGGCCGCTGGAGGGTTGGGCGGCCTTCTGGGAAGCCTGCTCGGCGGCGGAAGCGCGTCGCCGCTGGGCCCCATCGTGCAGACGCTCGCCCAGAAACTGGGGCTGCCGCCTGCCGTCGCGCAGGTGGTGGTGGTGTTCGCCATCAGCAAACTGCTGCCCGCGCTCATTGGCGGCGTCGCGCCGCAGGCAAAACCCGCGCCCCAGCCCGCGCCACCCGCCCCGACTCCGCCGCAAGCCGGTGGCCTGGACCTGGGCGACCTCCTGAGCCGGATGCTGAGCGGCAGCCCGCGCCGCCTCAGCGCCAACTATCTGCAATCCACCGGCCTCCACGCCGAACTGGCCCAACAGGCCGGCCTGGACGAAGAAACGGCGGTAAAGAGCCTGCAGGAGGTGTTCCTCGGGTTAGGCAGCCTGCTGGCCGGGGCCGCGGAGCCTGCGCCCGAACCCAAGCCCGCGCCGCCGAAGGCCGCGCCCCGCGCCAAGATCGCCGCCAAGGCCAAAGCACAGGCTCCCAAGAAACCGACAACCAAAAAGCGCCAGCCGCCGGAGGAATAGTCCCCGAGAATCGGACTGGCGTTGCTCGTTCTATCCACCGCGCTCAATGGGTTGTAGGCGCGTCGGGCGCGTCGGGCCTGGCTCCGTCGTCGGCCCCGACGGGGCTGGCCCTGTTGCAGCCCAGCGCCCCACCCCGGGGCACTCAAAATCTAACAGGAGGTGAATCATGGGACTGGTTGACAAGATTCTGGGAAGGAAGAAACAGGAAGAGGAAGAGGCAAAGAAGAAGCAGGCCGAAGCGGAGGCCGCCGCCAAGGCCGCAGCCGAGGAAGCGGCCCGGAAGCGCCGCGAGGAACTGGCCGAGAAGCAGCGCATGATTGAGGAGTCCAAGAAGCGCGCCGAAGAGGAAGCCGCCAAGCGCAAGGCCGCGCTGGAAGCCGAGGCCGCAGCCGAAGCCGAGAAGATGCGCCAGCGCGGGGAAGCCATGGCCGCCGCCATGCGCCAGGCCGTGGAGCAGGCCAAGCCCAAGACCTACGTCGTCAAGCCGGGCGACTCGCTGTCCAAGATCGCCAAGGAGCAGTTGGGCGACGCCAAACGCTGGCCCGAAATCTACGAACTCAACAAGGCCCTCATCGGCGACAACCCCAACCTGATTCACCCGGGACAGGAACTCAAACTGCCCGAATAGGTGCCCTCTGACATCGTCCCACGCCCCCCGGCGACGGGGCTGGGGGGCGCCGTGTTTTCCCGCCCCGCCCGTGCGCGAGATTTTTCGCCGTTCCGACCCGTAGGGCGGCTTTCCATAGCCGCCCAAAGCAGAGGGCAGTATGGAAACCCGCCCTACGCTGCCCACGTCACAGACCCGTAGGGCGGCTTTCCCCAGCCGCCGTGGGCATGGGCAGGTACGGAAACCTGCCCTACGTGCTGCTCTTGGATTGTATCCACGAATCCACACGAATCCACACAAATAGGCCAGGGTCAGACATCCCCGCCCGTGCGCGAGATTTTTCGCCGTTCCGACCCGTAGGGCGGCTTTCCATAGCCGCCGAAAGCGGAGGGCAGTATGGAAACCCGCCCTACGCTGCCCACGCCACAGGCCCGTAGGGCGGCTTTCCCCAGCCGCCGAAGGGCATGGGCAGGTACGGAAACCTGCCCTACGTGCTGCTCTTGGATTGTATCCACGAATCCACACAAATAGGCCAGGGTCAGACATCCCCGCCCGTGCGCGAGATTTTTCGCCGTTCCGACCCGTAGGGCGGCTTTCCATAGCCGCCCAAAGCGGAGGGCAGTATGGAAACCCGCCCTACGCTGCCCACGCCACAGACCCGTAGGGCGGCTTTCCCCAGCCGCCGAAGGGCGGCGGCCAGTTCCGCCAGCAACTCCAGGAGTTCCTCCGCGAGAATCGCGTGGCCGTGCTGGTCATGGGCTACCCTGTCGTCGGTTCGCCGAGGAGCAACACGTTCACGCCCGACGAGTTTGAGGCTTTCGTGAGGCACATTCAGGCGCAGTGGGGCGTCCCCGATGAGGTGGCGGCAGACGCGCCCGCTTGCTGACCGCGCCCGAACACGCCTTCCCGCCGCTCGCGTTTGAATCCTCCTGCTGCTTTGCGCGTATTCCACTTGAGGGATATACTGACATCAGCCAGCAAATGCCTGCACAGGCAGATTCGGTTCCGTCTTGTGTCGGCGACCAAGGCGCGATGCGCTCTCGGAAGTGGGTCGCACCGATGCCCATGGCGCGACCCACAGATTCTGGAACCGAGACCACAAGCGCGGCACTTGGCCCGCCTTTCGGAGACCTCTTTGGAGAAACGCGAGTTCACGGTCGCAAACGAATACCGATTCAACCGCTCCGGGCCTCTGCGCTGGATCGCCTCGCACATCCTGCGCTACCCGTGGCTTCCCGCGGCCACGGCGTTGCTGGCCATCCTGGTCAGCGTGCTCACGAGCACCAACTCGGTGCTGGTGGGGCGGGCGTTTGACCTGGTGGCGGCGCCCGGCACCACGCCCGCCATGGTCTTGCGCGCCGCGCTGGTCATCCTGGCCATCGGCGCGGGCCAGGGCATCGCCCAACTGGTGCGCAACCTGGCCGTGGAGATGCTGGCCCAGTTGGTGGAACGCGACGCCCGCGACGAACTCTACCTGAGCCTCCTGGGCAAGAGCCTCACCTTCCACGGGCGCCAGCGCATCGGCGACATCATGGCCCGCGCCACCAACGACGTCCACATGCTCAACCTGATGATCAGCCCGGGGCTGGTCTTTATCTTCGCCGCGCTGGTGGGCCTCATCGTGCCCATCGCTGCCATCCCGCTCAACCTGCGCTGGGATTTGCTCCTGTCGCCGCTGGTGTTCGTGGTGCTGTTCGTCATCACCCTTCGCCGCTACGTCCGCGAGTTAGACCCGGTGGTAACCGCCGGGCGCGAGCGCTTCGGCCTGATGAACGCGCGCCTGGCCGAGACGATAGAGGGCATCCAGGTGGTGAAAGGCAGCGCCCAGGAGCGCCAGGAACAGAACATCTTCCTGGAAAACGCCCGCAAGTTCCGCGACATGTACGTCCTGCAGGGCAAGATTGAGGGCCGCTATCTGCCGCTCCTTGTGCTCAGCGTAACGACGGCGGGCGCGTTCCTCCACGCCCTCCTGCTGTACCGCCAGGGCGCGCTCACCGTCGGCCAGGTCGTTACCTACATGGGCCTGTTGCGGCTGCTGGGATTCCCCACGTTCATCTCCATCTGGACCTTCGCGCTCATCCAGCAGGGCGTTGCCAGCGCCCGCCGCATCCTGCACCTCATCAACACCGAGACCGAACTGGATGAGAACCCCCAGGGCGTGGCGCGCCCCATCCGCGGCGAGATTGAGTTTGACCACGTGTCGTTCTCCTACGACGGCGCGCCTGTGCTGCAGGACATCTCGTTCCGCGCCAACCCCGGCGAGACCGTCGCCATCGTCGGGGAGACCGGCTCGGGCAAGAGCACCCTGACCAAACTGGTGAACCGCACCTACGACGTAACCGCCGGTCGCGTCCTGGTGGACGGCGTGGACGTGCGCGACTGGAACCTGGCTTCGCTGCGCTCCCAGATATCGGCCATTGAGCAGGACATCTTCCTGTTCTCCCGCTCCATCGCCGACAACATCGCCTTCGGCGCGCCGGAAACCGCCACGATGGAAGACATCCGCCGCGCCGCCCAACAGGCCCAGGCCCACGACTTCATCATGGGTTTCGCCAACGACTACCGCACGGAAATCGGCGAGCGGGGCGTTACCCTGTCCGGCGGGCAGCGCCAGCGCCTGGCCATCGCCCGCGCCTTCCTCACCGACCCGCGCATCCTCATCCTGGATGACTCCACCAGCGCCATTGACAGCGCCACCGAGGACGAAATCCAGAAGGCCATGCGGCGCATCATGAAGGGCCGCACGACGCTGCTCATCACCCACCGCCTGTCGCAAATCCGCTGGGCCGACCGAATCCTGGTGCTGCGGCGCGGCCGGCTGGTGGATCAGGGCACCCACGACGAACTGCTGGCCCGCTGCGACGCCTACAGGCGCATCTTCGCGCGCTACGGCGTGGCCGCGCCCGCCTCCGACCAGAAGTCTGCATGAGGGAAACGCCATGGGCTGGATGATGGACGGGCTGGAAAGCGACCGCTACGACCGAACCTATGGCGACCTCAACCTGGTTCGGCGCGTGCTGGCCTACTTCAAGCCGCACTGGAAGGCCATGGCGGTGGTTGTGCTCGCCATCGTGTGCGATTCGGCCGTCAGCGCCGGCACCCCAATCCTCATCTCGTGGGGCATTGACCAGGTGGCCGGCCAGATGTCCAATGCCACCATCGCGCTCATCGTCGGCATCGTGCTGGCATTCAGCGGCATGGCCTGGGTGTTCAACTACATGCGGTGGCGCATCTCGGCGCGCGTCGTGGGCGACGTGGTGCTCAAACTGCGGCAGGACGCCTTCGCCGCCGTAACCCAGCGCGACCTGTCGTTCTACGACGAGGAGCCTTCGGGCAAGATCGTGAGCCGCGTTACCTCGGACACGCAGGACTTCTCCGAAGTGGTCATGCTGGTGCTCAATTTGGTCAGCCAGTTGCTCATGGTGCTGGTGCTGTTCGCCGTCCTCGCCACCATCAACCTGCGGCTCACGCTGGTGCTCCTGGCCCTGGTGCCCGTGGTCATCGGCCTAGCCCTTTCGTTCCGGCGATTCGCCCGCTCCGTAACGCAGAAAGCGCGCCGAGTGCTGGCGAAGGTCAACGCCCTCATCCAGGAATCCATCAGCGGCATCGCCGTGGCCAAGAACTTCCGCCAGGAAGCCGCCGTGTACAAGGACTTCCAGCGCCTGAACCAGCAGGCATACCGCGTGAACCTCATCCGCGGCTGGACGCTGAACACCATCATCCCCCTGCTGGAGATCACCGTCGGCGTGGGCACGGCGCTCATCGTGTACTACGGCGGCATCGTGAGCCTGCGCGGGCTGCTCACGCCCGGCCAGTGGTACCTGTTCGTCCAGGCCATGTACCACTTCTGGGGGCCGCTCACCAGCATCGCGTCGTTCTGGAGCCAGTTCCAAGATGGCCTGTCCGCCGCCGAACGGGTCTTCGCGCTGATTGACGCCGAGCCGAAGGTCGTGCAGGTGGCCGCGGAGCCGGTGCCCAAACTTGAGGGGCGCGTGGAGTTCCGCCACGTGCATTTCACCTACACGGGACGCGAGGTGGTGCTGGACGACTTCTCGCTGGAGATTCGCCCCGGCGAAACGGTGGCCATCGTGGGCCATACCGGCGCGGGCAAATCCAGCCTGGCCCGCCTCATCGCGCGCTTCTACGAGTTCCAGGGCGGGCAGATTCTCATTGACGGGCACGACATCCGCACCTTTGACCTGGCCCAGTATCGGCGGCAGTTGGGCATCGTGCCGCAAGAGCCGTTCCTGTTCTCGGGCACCGTCATGGACAACATCCGCTACACCCGCCCCGAGGCCACCGACGACGAGGTGCGCGCCGCCGCCCGGAAGATCGCCAACGGCGAGTGGGTAGAACTCCTGCCCAACGGCCTGCTCACCGACGTGGGCGAGCGGGGCGGGCGGCTGTCCATGGGCCAACGCCAACTGGTAGCCCTGGCCCGCGTGGTCCTGGCCGACCCGCGCATCCTCATCCTGGACGAAGCCACCGCCAGCGTGGACCCGTTCACCGAGGCGCAGATTCAGGAGGGGCTGGAGGTGGTCATGGCGGGCCGAACGTCCATCGTCATCGCCCACCGCCTGTCCACCGTGGAGAACGCCGACCGCATCATCGTCCTGCGCAACGGGCGCATCATTGAGGAAGGCACGCACCGCTCGCTGCTGGCCGCGGGCGGGCACTACGCGGAACTGTACAACACGTACTTCCGGCACCAGTCGCTGGAATACATAGAGCAGGCGCGGCTGCTCGCCGCCGGCGCGTGAGAATCCACGCGAAGGAAGCAGGGGCGACGCATGCGTCGCCCCTACCGGCAAACCCCCGCCCACCCCCGCGCCTAGCCACCCCCTTCTCGCCCCGCCTGCGGGGAGAGAAGGGGGCCAGTGTGAGGGGTGAAACCCCGCGCGGGTGGACATCCGCGCCCTTCGTTTTCGCGGCTTTCGCGCCCTTTCGTGCCCTTCGCGATCCGAACGCCCCTCACCCTAGCCCTCTCCCAGCGGGAGAGGGAACAGCCCCACGCTGGGCCAGCCCCGAAGGGGCTTTGCTCCGTCAGCGCGGGGGTTCAGCCCCGCGCGGCACGCGCAGCCGCGGCTTTCGCGCCCTTTCGTGCCCTTCGCGGTCCGAACGTCCCTCACCCTAGCCCTCTCCCGGCGGGAGAGGGAACGGCGCGCCCACGCCACCCCCTTCTCGCCCCGCCTGTGGGGAGAGAAGGGGGCCAGGGGGATGTGAGGGGTGAAACCCCGCGCGGGCGAGGGGATGGCACGCCGCTACTGCCCACCCTCCACGGCCAGGAGCCGATCCCGCTGCTCGGCGGTGGACACCCGAACCTGGCCCAGGTCGCGGGTCTCACCGCCCGCCACACGCACGGGCACCTCGGTGCCCTGGGCCAGGTAGCCGATCACCAGCGTCTGGTCGCCCGCGGGTACGCCCTGAATCTCAAAGTATCCGCTCGCGTCGGTCTCCGCAGAAAGGTTAGTCCCCAGCACGAAGATCTCCGCCGGCAGCGGCTGGCCCGTCTCGTCCACCACCACGCCTTTGACACCGCCCACCCCCGCGACGCGGGCAAACGCCCCGCTCCGCGCCAGGTTGAGCACCCCGAAGACCAGCGCCAGTGCCGCCAGAACGGCGATGGCAATCCAGGCCCGCCTCCGCCGCGCCGAGGAATCCGGCAGGCGCTCGGGCATCCCGTCTTTGTATTCATCAAGGGACGGCGACCGCTCCATCTCGCTACTCCTCGCACCCTGGCGTCTTCACCGCCAGATCATCCACCACGATGCTAGAACCTGCGTTGGAGGCCACGCCCACGGCTCCCTCGGTGTACAGATTCTTGGGGTCTGTGGCCTCCATGATCTTCTTGCCGTTCATGCTGGCCACAAAAGTATTCCCCTGCACCGACACCGTCAGGTTCGCAGGGTTGTCCCAGCCGCTGTTGGCAGGGATGACCATCTTGCCCGGAGGATTCATCACCACCTGCGTGCCGCCGACCCAGTAACTGAAGTACATCGTTACCGGCTCGTTGGGCCTGCGCCGTTCAAACTCAAACATGTACCCGTTGAGGCGGTTCTTGGCATCCAGGCTGGACCGGAACATCACGCCATAGCCGTTCCATGCGCTGCTCTGATTGGCCAGGCGAATGCCGCTCAACGAAATGTTGTAGTCGCTCCCGGAATAGCCGTTGAGCAGCATCGCGCCCGACCTCGGGCTGACGAGTTTTCCGTCCTTCACCTGCCACGAACCGAACTTGCCCCAGAAGGAATTCTTGATCTCAATCCAACTGGGGATTTCACGGCCAAAATCGGAGTGGTAGTACGTCTTGCAACTCACCTCTCCGCCCAGCGCCTTCACCACGGCGGCGTACACGTCGCCCACCGAGATGCCCATCGCGCCAAGCGCCAGCACGACCACCAGCGCGATGAGGCCCAGGATCACCGCGTACTCCACAATGCCCTGGCCTTTGCCTCTGGCCACACGGAAACAACCCATAGTGTCCCCCCCTTCCACTGTCTCTACACTACACCATCATCCAATCCGCAAGGGACCTGCCGGATGGCGCTCTGCCCGCGCCTGGCGCTGGCGAACGCGGCGCTGCACCCGCTCCCAGGCGGGGGTTGGGTTGGCAGGGCCGCGCGTTCGGTGCTCTTCGGCGCTCAAAGTGAAGGCCATGTCCTCTAGCAAAGCCCCAAGCGGGCTTTCCGGCGCGTCAAGGACGGGGGGGACGCCGGTGTTGATGGCTCTGACGATCGGGTCTGGCGCGAAGGGGATGATGAGGCTCGTCGGATGCTTCAGGAAACCTTCCATCTCCTTGCGGGCCAGCCCCCCGCGTTCAAAGGTCCAGTTCAGAATCAGGTAGATTCTGTCTTTACTATATTCCAGTGTTTCAAAAATGTCAAGGGTGCGCGCGGTAACGTAGGCCGAGGCCAGGTCGGGCGTCATGAGGGTAACGATGCGATGCGCGGCATCTAGCCCCGCCACGCTGGTAGCGCTAAAGTCGTGGGGCAAATCCAACACCACATACGCGTACCGCGACTTGAGCAGCCGAATGACCTGCGCCACGTGCTCGGCCGAGACCGCCTCGGCGTGCTGTGGCCCCTTGGGAGCCGCCAGGACCCGCACGCCGCTGGGATGCTCCAGCAGGGTGCGCTCCACCAGGTCGGCATCCAATTCCGCCACGGGGATGCGCGCCAGGTCGGCCCAGGTGCGCTGCAGCGGGAGGTTGAACAGGAGCGCGCTGTGCCCTGCCGTCAGCGCCAAATCCACCAGCACCACCGGCTGGCCCCAAATCTGCGCCAGCCCCGCCGCCAGGTTCGCCGCTATCGTGGACACGCCACACCCGCCGCGCAGCGAGAAGACCGCGATGACCGTGCCCTGGACGGCTTCCGCCCCCGCCGCAGGCCCCGCAAACCGCCGCAGCAGCGCCTTCACCCGCGCCACCAGTTCCGCCGCGTCAAAGGGCTTCGCCAGGTAGTCCGCGGCTCCGGCCGTGAACGCCTTGATCTTGCCCTCCACCGTGTCGTCGGCGGTCAGCATGAGAACGGGCAGAAGCGGGGCATCGGTCCGCGCCTTCAGGCGGCGCAGAACCTCGTACCCGTCCAGGCCAGGGAGCATCACGTCCAGGATGATTAGGTCCGGCCGAACGGACTCCACCTGCGCCAGGGCTTCCTGCCCGTCGCGGGCGGTGAACACATCATATCCGACGCCCGTCAGCGTCTTGGAGACGATCTTGAGCGTGATGGGATCGTCATCTACCGCTAGAATCCGCATCCCTTTGGTTGTCCTTTTGCAGTGGTTGGGTGGTTTGCTATCAAACGAACACCGAAAGTATAATCCAAGCGTTACGGCGGTCAAATGCCGTCTCGGTTCCGAAGTTCATCGGTCGCGCCATGGGCACAGGTGTGTCGCACTTTCGGGAGCGCGTCGCGCCCTGCTCACCAACACAAGGCGGAACCGAATCCAAATGCCGCAGGGCCGCCTGCACAGCGTGTGCAATCGCCAACAGGAGGTACATGCCATGGGACTGAAAACCGGCAAGGAGTACATTGCCTCGGTGGAGAACCTGGGCCTGGAGGCCCACATCCTGGGCGAGAAGGCCGACGACCTGACCCGTCATCCCCTCGTCGCCCCGTCGCTCCGCGCCGTCGCCGTTACCTACGACTGCGCCCACGACGCCGCGACCCGCCCCCTGTTCCGCGCCTATTCGCCGCTCATCGGCGACGAGGTCAACCGCTTCACCCACCTGCACCAGAGCACCCAGGACCTGATGGACAAGGTACGCATGCAGCGCCACTGCGGCAACCTCACCGCCTGCTGCTTCCAGCGGTGCGTGGGCATGGACGCCGCCAATGCCGTCTTCAGCGTAACCTACGAGTGCGACCAGGCCCACGGCACCGACTATCACCAGCGCTTCCGCGAGTACTGGAGCCACGTCCAGCGCCATGACCTGGTGGTGGACGGCGCCATGACCGACCCCAAAGGCGACCGCAGCAAGCGCCCCTCGGAACAGGCAGACCCCGACCTGTACCTGCGCGTGGTGGAGCGCCGCCGCGACGGCGTCGTGGTGCGCGGCGCCAAGTTCCACCAGACCGGCATGATCAACTCCCACGAGATCATCGTCATGCCCACCGCCGCCATGAGGCCAGGCGAGGAGGATTGGGCCATCTGCTTCGCCCTGCCCACGAACACGAAGGGCATCCACTACATCTACGGCCGCCAGGCCAGCGACACCCGCAAGTTGGAAGGAACGCTGGACGTGGGCAACCCCACCTTCGGCGGGCAGGAGGTGCTCACCGTCTTTGAGGACGTGTTCGTGCCCAACGAGCGCATCTTCCTGAACGGCGAGGTGGACCAAAGCGGCAAATTGGTGGAGCGGTTCGCCGCCTACCACCGCCAGAGTTACGGCGGCTGCAAGGTGGGCGTGGGCGACGTGCTCATCGGCGCGACGGCCCTCATCGCGCGCATGAACGGCGTGGCCGCCGCATCGCACGTTCGCGACAAAATCGTGGAGATGATCCACCTGAACGAGACGCTATTCGCCTGCGGGATCGCCTGCTCCACCCTGGGCCACCCCACGGCCGCAGGGAACTACGAGGTGGACCTGCTGCTGGCCAACGTGTGCAAACTGAACGTAACGCGGTTCCCCTACGAGATAGCGCGCCTGGCCACCGACATCGCCGGCGGCCTGCTCGGCACGCTGCCGTCGGCGCGGGACTTGGAGGACCCCGTCGCGGGCCCCTACATCCGCAAGTACCTGGCCGCCGCCGAGGGCGTGGATCCGGTGGACCGCGTCAAGGTCCTGCGCCTTATTGAGAACCTGGTGGCGGGCGCGGGCGCTGTCGCCTACCTGATAGAATCCATGCACGGCGCGGGGTCGCCCATGGCCCAGCGCATCATGCTGGCCCGCCAGGGCGACCTGGACGGCAAGATCGCCCTCGCCAAGCGGCTGCTGAACATCGGGTGAGACCGGTCAGCGTTCCGAATCGCCCGCGCCTCATCGGCGCCGATTCGCGCGTCTTGGCCCTTGCCGCGCCCTTTAGCGGGGCTGGCCCCCGGGCACCTCGGCCACGACCTCAATCTCCACCCTCGCCCCCAGCGGCAGCGCGCCCACCTGCACCGCCGACCGCGCTGGCGGGTTCTTCGGGAAGAACTCCGCGTACACCGCGTTCATGGCTGGCCACTCGGAGATGTCCTGCAGGAACACCGTCGTCTTCACCACATGCTCCAGGCCCGAGCCGGCAGCCTCCAGAATCCCCTGGATGTTCCGGAGCACCTGGCGCGTCTGCGAGGCGATGTCGGGCCCGGCGAACTCCTTCGTCCCGGGCACCAGACCCACCTGCCCCGCCGTGAACACGAGATTGCCCACCCGCACCGCCTGCGAGTAGGGTCCCGCCGCTGCGGGTGCATTGTCCGTCGCGATGATCTGTTTGCTCATGACGCCTCCGATGCACGAAGTTTTAAACAAAAACCCCTTGACAGATTAGAACATCTGTGCTATACTGGTTCCGCAAGTAGCACAAACGTTCCAAAACCTGGAACGCACACACGCAGCGGTGCCAGCCGCGTCGGGGTTCGCGCCCCCGACGCCTGCCCCCTCTACGGTCTGCCCAGAATGCCCTCTGGCGCACCCTCTACCCCACAAACGCGGGGCCCGACCCCTCCGGGCCCCGCACCTCTTTTAGCGAGGGAGCGACCGCAAGATGGCCGCCACCGTCGGGTGTTCCACCGCCAGCCGCATCCGCAGCATCCGGAGCACCGCCCGCAGGTCCTTCCACTCGGCGGCGCGGCCCTCGCCCCCCGCCACCAGTTCCTTCGCCTCCTGGAGCGACTCCCGGATGTAGCCGGACAGCGACAGCGACTCCGCCTGCTCTCCCAGGTAGTCCACAATCCGCTCAAACTCGCCCGAATCCAGCCACACGCCTCCGCACGTGCGGCACACGTCCACCTGCACGCCCGAGTCCCCGTAGGTGAGCGTAACCAGCGGCCCGTGCCCGTAGGGGCATTCGCGCGAGGACACGGCCCCCGTAACCTTCTGCGCCTCGGCCCACAGGTCCAGGTCCATCCACCGCACATCCTCGTCCTCAGCGCTCACCAGGCTGTCCAGTTCGCCCCTGTTCAGCCACATCCCGCCGCAGGCATGGCAGCGGTCAATCTGCAACCCGCACGCCTCTTGCCCAACCAATTCCCCACCACATGAAACGCATCGCATCGCTATCCTCCGAATTGCATCATTGGTCTGACTCCAGAATCTGCTCCCGAAACGGCCGCTCGCCTTCCAGCGCCGCGATGTCCATCGGGATGGGCTTGCGCGCATCCCGCACCAGCACCGGCACGCCGAAGGCGCACCGCGCCTGGCACACGCCGCACCCCATGCAGGCCGCGTCGTCCACCCGCGCCACGCGCCGGCCTCGGCCATCCTCCTCCACCCGCACCGCCTTGAACGGGCACACCTCGGCGCACAGCCCGCATCCCGTGCAGCGAGCGGGGTCTATCTGCGCCACGTACCCCGACGAGGCGATCATGGGCACGCCCGCGCTCACCATCGCCTCTATGCCGCCGCAGCAGCACTTGCAGCAGTTGCAGATGGCGTAGAAGCGGCCCTCCATGGCATCCTTGAAGTACGCCGTGTGCACGTGCCCACGCTCGTGTTCGGCCTCCAGGATGGCCAGCGCCTCCTCGCGCGTGATGGCCCGCGCCGACCCCGGGTTGTGCTCCAGCAGGAAACTCACGAACGGTTCGCCGATGATCATGCACACGTCCAGCGGCAGGCACGGCTTCGTCCTGGCCGAGCGGCACGGGCAGTTGTACACGGCGATGCGGTCGGGGTTGCGGAGCACGATGTCGCGCGCCACCGGATAGGGGATGACCTGCTCCTGATCCCGCAGGTTCAGGTCGTGGTTCAGCGCCACCATCTGGCGGGCCAGAGGATGGGGCAGCACCTTCCCGTGATAGTGGTCGGCGGAGTTGCTCTGAAACTTGCGCGGGCCGGGCCGCATTCGGTGGATGGCGATGCCGATGTACTGATTGCTCCAGCGGGCGTAAACGTACCCGTGAATCTTCTGCGCCAGACTGCGCCACCCGCCGGCAAACCAGCGGCGCGTGGAAGGACGGATGAGCCTCCACCGCTCGCCGAACACCCACACGGCGGCAAGCGCCACGATGAGCACCCCTGCGACGTACAGCACAGCGCGAAGCACGACGTTCATCGGCCCCTCCAGGGCGGCAAGTGCGCGTATTGTAGCCCATGTGGCGTCGCCAGGCAAAGCCGAGGGCGCTGCACTCAAAACCAGCCCAGGTCCAGCAGGTGCGGATTGCCGATGCGTACCCGCGTCAGCCCTTCGGCCTGGGCGGCTTCCAGCGCCTCGCGGGCGTGCGCCGAGGATGTGCACGGCAGGTCGTGCATCAGGAAGGCGGGCGCGAAGGCCAGCAGCATATACGGAATATTGCGGTCAATGGCCGCGATGAAGCGCGCGATGGCCCGCACTTCCTGCGCGTCCACGTAGCCGGGGACAAGCAGCGTGCTGGCTACCACCAGGGGCGGTTCGGGTCGGCTACGGCTCCTTTCCGCCGCCTGCGCGAAGTTGTCCAGCGTGCGCCGGTTGTCGGCGCCGGTGAGGGCCAGGTGCAGGGCTGGATTCCACGCCTTCAGGTCAAACTTCACGGTGCCGCCCGTGGCGAGCGACAGTTGCACCGCCTGGCGCAGCAGCCGGGGGTTCATGGAGCCGTTGGTCTCCCAGCAGATGTGCAGGCCCCGCCCGGCCAGGATGCGCGACGCGGCCAGCGCGTGGGGCATCTGGGGCGCGGGGTCGCCGCCGAAGTAGCACACGCATGCCGCGCGAGTCCCGGCCCGGTCCGCAAGGTCTTGCGCCGATGTCAACCGCCCCGACGGCGACATCTGCCGAAAGTGCCAGTTCTGGCAGTAGAGGCAGTCAAAGGAACACGCGCCGTAGAAGACGGCCAGATTGGTGCGCCCGCGCGCCGAGTGCCCGGCGCAAACGGGGTCGGCAACGCAATTCGTGGGGAGCGGGTCGTGGTAACTCTGCAGGAGACCAGCCTGGGGTGTCCCCGCCAGGTGAACGAGCCTGCCGCCGCGCGCGGTGCGCAGGCCGCAAAAGCCACGTTCGCCTTCCCCCATGCGGCACTCGTTGGCGCAGATGCGACAGAGGACACCGCCTTCCGTGCGCGGCGGCGCGATGGGCAGGCCGAACTCGCGCCGGGCCTGCGCCCGCCGTTCCCGCACGTGCGCCAGCGCCTCCGGGCGCGAGCGGATGCAATCGGCGCACGCGCCCAGCACCTCCGCCACCAGCCTGTCGCGCCTGCCGCAGTAGAGACACGTGCCCATGGCCCGCCCTCTCGGAAAGCCTCGCGGCCTCTATTGTAACACGAGCCGCGGGCGCGAACAACGGGGACAGCGCCTTTGTAACCGCGAATCACACGAATCCACGCGAATGGGGAACAGCAGGGGCGGGTTTCCACACCTGCCCCTTGCCCGCGGCATCTGTGGAAAGCCGCCCGCCCGTGTTACCCACGACAACGTAGGGCGGGTTCCCATACCCGCCCTCTGTGACCGCCACGAATCCACGCGAATGGGGGACAGTAGGGGCGGGTTTCCATGCCCGCCTCTTGCCCGCGGCATCTATTCAAAGCCGCCCGCCCCACACCGTTTGCGGGCGCGCGGCTCGCGCCGATTGGCCCTATTCGCGGGTTTCGCCTTCCGCTGCGTCCCCCGCGCCTCCGCGATGGGAACGTCGCGCGCTCCTGGGGCGCACCACCGCCAGGAAGAACCACGCCGCCCCCAAGGCGATGAGCACATCGCCCACCGAGAAGACCGTCGCCAGGGGAAACCACGAGGGGATGGCGAAGATGTCGCACAGGAACGGGACTCGCGTCTCCGGCCCCAGGAGCACCGTGTTGGCCGAAGAGCCGAGGGTGCCAGCCTTCAGGATGACGAACTCCAGGCCGGCGGTTCGCAGGGCGTCGGGCGACGCGGGCATCCTGCCGCCGTTCAACGCGATGGCGATGGCGTTGCACGCCAGCCCCAGCCCCACCACGGGAAGGCCCGGCAGCCGCCAGTTCGCCGCCACCAGGGCCACCAGCAACCCCAGCGACACGACGTAGAGCGCGGGCGTCCAGCCTGCGAGCGCCGACCGCGCCCACCACTGCGAGAAGATGAGAATCTGCAGGCCCACGGCGAGCAGGGCCAGCCAGCCCAGGCGAAACGGCACCCGTGCCAGGGCTAGGATATCGCCGCCGCGCGCCAGCGCAATGAGGAGCGCCAACACGGCAAAGAGGAGCAGAATCACGTCAACCACCCACCTGAGTGGAAACCGTCTGCGCCACGGGGAAGGCCCGCACGCGCTTCTGGAAGGTCTCGCGCTCCCAGTCCGGCTCTTGCTGGCGGTAGCGTTCCAGAATCGCCACGAGCGCATCGGCCACCTTAGGGTCAAACTGGCGGCCCCGCTCCCGCCGAATCTCCTCAATGGCCGCGTCCAGCGTCAGCGCGTTGCGGTACACGCGGTCGGCCGTCATGGCTTCCAGGGCGTCGGCGGCAGCGATGATCCGCGCCCCGAGGGGGATATCCTCGCCCGCCAGGCGGTCGGGGTAGCCCTGGCCATCCCAGCGCTCGTGGTGATGGAGGATGAGATCCCGCCCCTTGCGGAACAGGGGGAAGTTCTCCACCATGCTCGCGCCGATGGTGGGGTGGCGACGGAACTCGTGCCACTCGTCCAGCGAGAACTGCTGCGGCTTGTACAGGAGCGCGTTGCTCATCCCGATCTTGCCCACGTCGTGCAGGCGCGCCGACAGGGTGATCAGTTCCACCTGGTCCTGCGCAAGTCCCAACTCCCTGGCGATCATCTCGGCGAACATCGCCACACGCTGCGAATGCTCGTAGGTCGTCGGGTCTCGCTGGTCAATGGTGTCGGCCAGCGCCAGGAGCGTCTCCATCGTCTGCAGTTGCAGCGCGCTGGATTGGAGCAACGACGTGCGCACCACCGCCAGCGGGAGCACCATCAGCGTAATGGCCCAGGGGCTGGCCTGCCACAGGATGACGATCATCGCCCCCAGCGGAACCATCGTCAATTCGTGCCAGGCGATGTTGCGGAAACTCACCTTCCACACATAGGAGGCCGAAATCTTGTTCGCGAAGGCGACGATCAGCGCCACCATGCCCGTGTTGACCACGTAGTAGAACACGGCCAGGAGGGCCAGCGCGCCGGCATTCTGCACCGAGTTCAGGGGGTTGACGTTCCCATCATAGAGGAGGCGGTACAGGGAGCCCATGGCTCCGAAGGTGATGACCATCTGGGAGACGTTGAAAACCGCCTTATGCCAGGCCCGCCGAAGGATGGCCTCGGCCACCAGTGTGCCCAGAAACGCCGCCCAGACTGCCGCTGCCGGGCCGAACAGGATCGCCACGGCCGCCTGCACTGCGCCCGACACCGTCATCTCGGCGTCGCCAGGGAAGGGCATCACGATGGGGAACAAGTCCGAGAGGCAAATCAGCCCTGCGAAGAGCAGCACCACAGGCCACAGCGAAGGCTGCGCCATAAGCGTTGGGAGCATCCCGAGAACGCCGATCAGGGCAGCCAGCGCCAGAAAGATGATGTAAACTTGAGCCCGCCTGGGCAGCGCCCTCACAAGAACACCCTCCAAGGGCCTGTGGCCTCCGGGCGCGAAGCCCCAGATCCCAGGCCCTGCGAGTATGGCCTGCGCTCCTCATCGCCGAGAAGCCAGCAGCCAGGATTTTATCCAAGGCTCCAAAACTCCGCAACTTTGAGCGGATAGAGATGGGAGGCGGCGATGGTGAGTTTACGCTAGTGCCACTTGGCGGTTGCGCCGGCGGCGGCTACGATGCTGGCTACGATCATCAACGCGTAGAGAACTCTCCACTTCATGGGGAATCTCCTCCTTTCGCTCGTATGGCCTTTCGGCCAAAAGTTTGTCTGAGGTCTCTTCCGATTCCCCTTCGCTCCGCTTCAGGCTTCTTCAGCCAGATGCCGCCTCCCATCTCATCCGTTGCGCCCGGTTCGGCGCCTCAGCGCCAGAACCCTAGAGCGACCGAATGAGTGAAAGCCGCCGGTTGACGCTGTCCAACGTCGCCCGCACGGCCGACTCCACCATGTCCCCTCGGTAGAAACTCGTCCCGATGAGATGCTCCTCTCCCGCAGCGAACGCGAAGGTAACGATGACGATCACGATCTCGCGGTTTGCCACCGACATCACTTCCAGCGCGTCCAATGTGAACCGCCCGCTGTTGCCCACCATCTTGTTCAGCGCGTCCAGCGTGGCCAGGCACGCAGCCCGCCCCACGTTCTCGTCGCCTTTGGGGTGGCGGGCAACCCCCTCAAAAACGCTGCCGTTGTCGGCCAGCCGCACCTGCACCACCGCGGCGTCGCCTTCCGTTGCCCTTCCAGCCGCCAGGAGCCGCGGCCGCGACCCCATCGCGGCGAAGGCTTTGTCCTCCTGCATCTGCGCCAGGCTGATCTTGCGGTAGTTCACCCGTAGCCCGAACCTGGCGAACAGGAGCGATTCTATGTCCCGAACAATCTGCTTGGGTTTTCGGTCGGGCGCGCCCACCACGTGAATCTCGCCGATTTCACCGGGGGCATCCATCACCACCCGACACGCGAACACCCCCTTCACCTGCTTCAGGCTGGATTCCAGGGTAGCCGTGTCCAAAACAACCGGTTCCGTGCTCATCTTCGCATCCTCCGCTCGCGGCGAGTGGCTGGTCTTGCGGCGGCACCTTCGCACATGCAAGGCCCGTGCCAGAACGCCAGAAAAGAACCGACCGGGGACTTCGGCAGGAAGGCAACGGCGACGCGGCGCGCAGGCTCCCCAATGCAGTTGCGAAAAGGCCTCCCTCAGCCCTTTTCTCCCCTCGCGCACATCATAGCACGCCAAGATGAAAAAACGATGAAAACGCAAACCCGTCCAGATGACAATCTATTCATCTTGGCACACGGAGCGGACATTTGCGCGGCCCATGGCAAGGGGAATCGGCTCCAACGCTCGTTGGCGCCCGCCATTGCAAACGGCGAAGCCCCAAAGCAACCTCTGTGCTCGCATGGCGCACAGCGGCAACTGCGGACAGTTCGGGGCGCAAGACACAAAAGGACGCGAAAGACCCTTCACGCCTTTCGCGTCCTTCGCGTCCTTCGCGATCCGAACGCCCCGCTCGCAGGTTCGGCCCCGCGCCGCCTAGGGTCCGGGCAGCGCGCTCACCGGCAGCACGAACGGCTCAAATCGCTCGCGCTTGGCCTTGCAGATGGGGCACACCCCCGGCGGGTGCTCGCGGGCGCACAGGTAGCCGCACACGCGGCAGCGCCACAGCCGAATCCCGCCCGCAGGTTCCGGGCGGGGGCCAGCCTTGGGCCGCTGCGCGGGACGGCGCTCGGGGACCGACTGCAGCGGGCGCTTCCCTTCCAGCACCTCCTCGGACACGTAGAGGGCGCAGTAGCACGCCCCCCAGTCGTTCAGGTCCGCGTCCCGATAGTCGCACGGGCAGATGATGTCCAGGTCCTCGTCCTTGTTGCCCGACGCCAGGCGGCACGGACAGGCCCAGTACCCGTAGCGGTCCTCGTTGGTCAAGAGGCCCTCAATGAGGCCCAGCGTCCACGCCTCGTCGGGGTTCAGGTGGTAGCCACCCGCCTCGGCGTCGGCCTTCAACTGCTCGTAGGTCTTGCGTAGCCGCTCGGAATCTATCGTCATGCGCCAAAAACCCTCCTGTACTCATCCTCGCGGTAGCCGATGATGCACTCATTGTCGGCCAGGACCATCGGGAAGGCGGGGCTTGGGGTGTACTTGCGCAGTTCGTCCATGACCCGCATCTTCTCCTCGGTGGGCAGAAGGTCCACGTAGATGAGGTCAAATCCGCCCTCGCCGAAGCGTCCCTCCAGCCAGGTGCGCGCCTTGCGGCACCAGCCGCAGGTGCTGAGGCCGTACATCAGCGGGCGTTGCCGAGTTGGTTTTTCCATCGTTTGTTCCTCCTTGATTTGAGTACACACTATTTTAGATGCCACGAGCAGCCGATGGGTTCACCCCCAACCCCTTACTCGGCCCAGACCCACAGCCCCTTGTTGGACAGGGTGTAGAACTCGTCGGACAGGATGCGGTAGTGCGTGGCCTCTTCCTGGGCCAGACGCTCAAACATCGCCTTGCCCAGGGGGTCGTCGGTGGACTTGGCCAGCCGCGAGTAGCGCTCCTGGGCCTTCTGCTCCGCGTCCATGGCCAGGTTGAGGACATCCACCACCTCGCGTAGGTTGGCTTCCTTCTGCGATGCCTTGCCGCCCTCGGGCTTGGGGCGGGCCAACTCCTTGCCCTGGTACGCGATGTACTGGCCCGCGCCGAGGGAGCGGACCAGGTCCGCCAGTTTCTGCTCGTGGTAGGCCTCAAAGTCGGCCAGTTCCAGCAGCAGAGCCTTGCCCTGGGGGTTGGCGGTTTTCTCGGCGGCGGAGAGATAGAATTGGCGTGCGGCGCGCTCGGCTTCTATGGCCGTCTGTACGGCGTCCAAGAGTCCCTCGTTGTCCATGCGTTTCCTCCGGAGTATAGTAGTGCCCTAGCATACCGTGCGCAGGGCCATTTGTCAAGGCGCGCGCCGCGCACGCGACCGGCGCAAGGAAAGCAAAGAGGGCTTGGGGCAGAGAACCACCCCAAACCCTCTATCGTTGCCAATGGGCTGGAATCGGCTAGGCTTTCTTCGCCTCCGCCTTCTTCTCGCGGGCCAGGATGCGCTCGTACTCCAGCGGATACTCGTGGCGCATGCGCTCCTCGCTCACCTTGCCCGTGAAGATGGTGGTGTCCAGGGGCATCTTGCCCTGGGCCAGGTGCGCGTTGTACATGTGCCAGATGAGGATCGCCAGGAACGCCAGGAGCGCCTCGCCGCCGTGGGCCGCCTTCGCCGCGGGGATGACGTAGCCGGGCAGCCAGCGCGTGATGATCTCGGGCCACATGAGGATCGCGCCCGTCAGGAACATGACGATCGTACCCCATACCAGCGCCCAGTACTCCACCTTCTCCTTCCAATTGAACCGGTCGTACTTCGGCAGTTCCTTGACCAGGCCCAGGTTGTAGCCCAGGTGGCGCAGCGCGTCCGTGATGTCCTTGAGGCCGGGGATCATGGAGAACCGATTCGGCGACTTCTTGATGAAGATGCTCCGAATCAGGGCCAGCACGTGGTACACTGTCTCAATCCCCATCATGTACGCGAAGAAGTGGTGCACGGTCTGGACGGTTTCAATCCCGCCCATGCCGTTCATCAGGCTCTGCGCCCAGGCGTAGTTGTGGAACTTCTGCGGCAGCCCGGTCAGGCACAACATCCCGAACGAGATGATGAGCAGAATGTGCTCAATGCGGGCGCTCAAGTCAAAGCGGATGAAAGTCCGCGGCTTCTCGGTGCTCATCTGTTGTGTGCTCATGAGGCCTTCCCTCGCTTGAAGTGGTTCACGATGCGGCGACCGATGTCGGTGAGGACGAAGAACGCCATGGCGCCGATGAGCAGCGGGATCAGGATGGTGTAGAAGAGATTGACGTAGTAGGTCAGCGGCGCGCGCTCGCGAGTAACCTTGTAGTGCCCCGCCCAGGCCGATGCGAACTGTGCGGGCGCGTCCGGATGGCACTTCCGGCATGCGTAGATGAGATTGTCCGGGTGCACGCTGGACTTCGGGTCGGTGTGCGAGCGAATCTCGTGAATACCATGGCAGTCGGTGCAAACCGCCTCGTAGCAGTAGATGCTGGCGCTGGGCCACTTCGTCTTGTACAGTTGCACCGTCATCCCGTGGAATTCCTGCGTGTACGTAACGTACACGTCGTGCGACAGGCCGTATTTGGCCATGAGCGCGGCGTCGGAATGGCACGACGCGCACAGGTCAGGCTGGCCGATGCGGAACTGCGGCGTGTTCGGGTCGGGAATCTTGTGCGCGCCGTGGCAATACGTGCAGCCGGGGACATCCGGGTTGCCCGTGATCAGCGCCTCGCCGTGCACGCCCTGCTTGTACTCCCCGTAGATCGCCGTGTGGCAGTGCGCGCACGTCTCCGATGCGGCCAGGGTGCTCTTGCGCAGCCCTTTCACATCGTGCACGCCGTGGCAATCGGTGCAGACCGGCGTTTGGGCGTTGGGGTCCTTCTCGCGCAGTTGGGCGTGAATGCCGTCGCGGTAGTCCCGGTACACGTCCGTGGACAGGCCATAACGCGCCACTACGTTCGGGTCGGTGTGGCATGTGGCGCATAACTCGGGACTGGCGGCGCGGAACTCGCCCGTGCGCGGGTCGGGCATCTCGTGCGCCCCGTGGCAATCCTCGCACACCGGCACGTAGGGGTTGTCCTTCTCCGCGGCGATGACGCTCCCGTGGGCGCTTTTCGCGTAGGTGTCCAGGATGGACGTGTGGCAACCATCCTGCCCGCAGGTCTGCGAGAGTTTGTACCGCGGCTCGCCCGGCGGCGTGATGTCATGCCCGCCGTGGCACTCCACGCAGGTGGGCACGTCGCGGTTGCCCTCTCGCAACAGGCGATAGTGGATGCTATCGTGCTGCGCCTCGGTGATCTCGGCGTGGCAGGTCGCGCAAGCCTCGGCCCGGCTCACGGTGAAGGCGCGGCAGTCCTGCGCTTCCAGTTTCGGGTGCGGGTAGCCGGTGATGTTCGTGTGGCAGCCCGTGCAGGTGATGCCCGCTTTGCCGTGCACCGACTGGCTCAGCGCAGCCTGGTCCACGGTGAGTGAGACGGTCTCGCCGCAGCCGGGGAAGGTGTAACTCAGCCCGGGCTTGGCGTGGCAGGCCAGGCATCCCTCATCGGTCATCGGGCCTGTGGGCGTCGGCTGCGGGGTCGGGGCAGCCGCCTCCGGGTGGCACGCCGTGCACGTGGCCTCGGCGCGATTGGCGTGGTCCGCCGGCAATTTGCTGGTGGGGTGGCACGTCAGGCACGCCTCCCGCCCGGCGATGGGGTGCGGCGTCTGCGGCGCTTGCGGCGGCATCGGCGGCTGCGCGCTCGCCTCCGGGTGGCACGCCGTGCACGTGGCCTCGGCGCGATTGGCGTGGTCCGCCGGCAACTTGCTGGTGGGGTGGCACATCAGGCACTGCTCCCGCCCGGCGATGGGGTGCGGCGTCTGCGGCGCTGCGCCCGCCGGGGTTCCCGGCGTCGGCGACGCCTGTGCCGGCGCCTCCGGGTGGCAGAACACGCAACTGGCTTCGGGGCGGTTGGCGTGGTCCGCTGGCAATTTGCTGGTGGGGTGGCACATCAGGCACTGCTCGCGCCCGGCGATGGGATGGGGCGTAGGCTTGCCCTGCGCGAAAACGTACACGCCGAGAAGCGTGGCGCCCAGCAGTGCCACCAGCAGGACTGCTGTCAGGATTCGGGTCTGTGGCCTCATTGCAGGTCCTCCGCGAGAGGGGTCTTGTATGCCCGTGCGCTTCACTTTGTGAATGCCGCGACACTGTAGTGAAGTATATCACAACTCTTGAATCTTGTCAATTTCCATTTGCAAACTCTATCGCCACTGGAATTACAAAGAGGGCGCTGGGTGCGCCCTCTTTCGTAACGCTCGCCGACTTCGGCTGCCGTCATCGCATGGCTACTGCTGCCAGGTGCGCATGAATCGCACGATGGCGCCGATTTCCTCGGCGCTCAGGGCCGAAGACAGGCTTGCGTTCCACACCCGCAGGATAAGACCATATGCACAGAGAAGGGGCGCCCGGACTGCGCCCCTTCTCCCTTGAAGCGACCCATACCCTACGGGGCCATGTGGCCCCTTTGGACCATGACGGCTATGGGCGAACCATGCCCTTCATGTCCACCTTGACCTTCGCGCCCAAACTGGCGATGGAATCGTACAGTACCTGCGCGATGTACTTCGGGTTGTGCGCAAACGCGCCCGGATCCTTGGTGGCGAACTGGTAGTTGTACGCCGCCTGCAGGAGCCGTGGCGTCCACGCCGCGAAGGCATTCTCGGCTTTGAGTTCGTCGGCGTCGGCCTGACCGTTGCCGTTGGTGTCGGTGAAGAAGTACGGGTAGGCCGCAGGCGAGTACACGATGCCCGCGCCCGCCACGTTCTTGGCATAGGCTTGCAGGGCCGCGTACAACTTCTCGCGCAGGCCTTCTACCTCGCCCGCAACGCCTTCCTTGGTGTCGCCGTCGCCGTCGTAGTCCTTGGCGGCGATGCGGATGGTCTCCAGGTCGGCGGCGGTCTTCACCGTCGCGTGGCAGGTGCCGCACGCCTGAACCTTGACGTCCAGCGCGTGGCCGTCGTGGCAACTGGCGCAGGTGTCAAACCCCGGCACATGCGCATTCTGCCCGACGTAGGTCTTGCCGTCGTACTCGTAGGCGCCCTTGGCGTCGGTGCCGAACAGCGTCGCGCCCGCCGCGAAGTAGTGGACGTTGCGGAAGCGCAGTTTGTCCGACACCTTGTCCAGGTCAAGCCCCTTGATGGCCGCGTTCACGCTCACGGTGGACTCGCGCCCCTGGTGGCATTGCAGGCACAGGTTGCTGTCGGGCGAGTCCTTGAACGCCAACTTCGCGCCGCTGGGGAAGGTAACCGTCTCCACCTTGTAGCGCGTAAAGGCAGGCTGCGCGTCGTGGCACGTGGAGCACAGGAAGCCGTTGCTCGGAGCGGCGGAGATGTTGACGCCTTCCTTCAGGTACAGCGGCAGGCCGGTCGCGGTGTGGCAGCGCGCGCAGTCCTTGGGCACTACGCCGGTGCTGTCCCAATGGCGGAAGGCCTCCTCTGAGCCGGCGAAGTGCCCGGCGTCAATCCGGTGCGCCTTGGAGAGATCCACCGGCGTCGCCAGTTTCGCGTTGAGATCCTCTATGGAGTCGTAGAGCAACTGGATGATGTACTTGCCGCCGTGGGCGAAGGAGCCCGGATCCTTGATAGAAGTCTGGTAGTTGTAGGCCGCCTTCGCGAGTCGGGCCGTCCAGGACTTGTACGCATTGGTCGCCTGGGCTTCGTCCGTATCCACTACGCCGTTGCCGTTGGTGTCGGCAAAGAAGTAGGGATACGCGGCCGCGTTGTAGGCGATGGGCGCGCCGGCCACGTTCTTGGCATAGGCCTGGATCGCCTGGAGCAGCATCGCCTGCAGACCCTCAATCTCGCCGGCAATGCCCTCCTTGGTGTCGCCATCACCGTCGTAGTCCACGGCAGAACCGGCCATGCGCACGTTCTTGAGGTCCTCCACGGTCTTGACGCCGGTATGGCACGTGGCGCACTCTTCCACCTTGACCTTCAGCGTGTGCGGGTTGTGGCAGGCCACGCAGGTGTTATACCCTTCCACGTGGTCAAACTTGGCGTCGTAGGCCTTGCCGTCGTACTCGTAGCCGCCCTTGGTAACGGTGCCGAACTGCGTGGCTGCGGCAGCGAAGTAGTGAATGTTGGTGAATCCCAGGTCGGGGCTGGGCGTGTCGGGATCGGTCAGTTTGGCCTTTTCAATGGCCGCGTCCACCGAACCCTTGGAGGCGCGCCCCTGATGGCACTGCATGCAGCGCGCCTCGGGGCCGAGGCCGGTAACCTCCACGCCCGACGGGAACACGACGCTGGTCATCTTGACTGTGGCCGCGTTGTGGCAGACGGTGCAGGAGACCACCGTGCCGATCTTGGCGTTGGCGTCCACCTTGCCGGCGGCCGACCCGTCAAGCCCCAGAAAGTCCAGGTAGCCGCCCTCGCTGTGGCACTTGGCGCAGGCAGCCGGCACCTCGGGAGGGCTGGCGGTATCCCAGTGGACGAACGCTTCGGACTTGGCATCGGCGTGGCCCGAAGTGGCCCACTCGTCCACGAAGGGACAAGCCAGCGTAGGTTCCGGCACTGGCGTCGGCGGTACGGGTGTGGGCGGCGGTTGTGTGGGCGCGGTCGTTGGCGTGGGAGTCGGCTGCGAGCCGCACGCTCCGAGAGCCAGCACTGCCGCGCCTAACGCAAGGACAACCAATGTCCCGATGATGCGTTTCCGCGTGTGCATAACTAGACTCCTTCCTCATGTGGTTTCGGATGTGTGGAGCATGTCTTGGTGAGACTGAAGATTGTGCGAATAACCCCAGCAATCACCCCCTTTCGCAGGATTCCGCCCGACAAATGGCTCCGGTGATGCGGCCAGGGCGGCCACGGCAGACAAGCAATCCGCATAGATCAGCCGTGAGTGGAGAGAAACCCTTGTACTGTATATATTATACCCGATTGGGGCGGTGCTGTCAAGATAGTTGCCAACAGTCAATGATAAATAAACGTTATCCTTCCATCAGGCGAACTCATAACACGCGCCCATCATCCGTGGGCCAAGGGCACAGAGGGCCGCGCTCCCGACCTTGCCCTAAAGTGTTATGGGTATAAATGAAAGGATAATTGTATATCAAAACATGTTATTCAACTTTATTGACAAACTGACCAAAAGTGTGTTATAATACATCGGCATGAGGCACCGGGCGGGCATTGTCCCGTCCGAACGTTTCTCTCCACTGGGGACGGCACCCCTTGCGGCCTGCGGGCGTCCAGCCGGCGTTTCGGGTACGGCACGCCGCATGCGCGGGCAGCGAGAAGCCCAAGGGGCCTTTTCCCACAGCGCGCGGTGGGTGTTCCATCATCGCCGCCCGCAGCCGTGGGGACGTCCAGAATTGGGAGTGAGGCACTTGTCAAACGCAGTGGATGGGCAGGGTGGCACCATGGATCTATTGCGCGCCGCCGGTCCGCAAGGGGCGACGATAGCCCAGTCGCGGACGCAAAAAGAGAAGGTCGCCGTGAGCGAGCGGGAAGCCAAATACCGACAACGGTTGCAGAAAGAGATAGACGAGGTTGAGCGGGGCCTGGGCGAGGTGGAAGAGCGCCTGGCCGAGAAGGGCGATTACAGCCTCGGAGAGGGCGACCCTGCCATTTACCTCTGGGAGATGAACCTGGCGCGCAGGCAGCGCCTCCAGGCCCGGCTGGATGAACTGCGCGCGGCCATGGCCCGGCTGGACCGGGGCACCTACGAGCAATGCTCGGTGTGCGGCGGTCGCATAGAAGAAGACCGCCTGGAATTGTTGCCCACGACGCGCACGTGCAGCCAGTGCGCGCGCAAGGGCAGGTAGGCTTGACAACACGCCCGCCGCTTCGCGACGGGTGATATTTGCAAATTTTCGCATTTCGCGCTATAATAAGCATTTGCTGGCCAATGGAGGCCGCAATCCTATGCCGGTACGCGGTGGGAAGCAAAGGTGCGCGGGTGCGCGCCTTTTTGCTGTAGTGGCCGCGCCGCTCTCATGCCCATTACGACCGGGCTTTCACGCCCGCGCAACATACGAGGTGATCCGTTGCCTAACCTTGAGGAACTGTTGGAAAAAGGAAAACGCCAAGGGTACGTTACCTACGACGATATCCTGGCAACCCTTCCGAAGGTGGAAGAGTCCCTGGCTGAAGTAGAGGACATCATGTTTGAACTTCAGCAGCAGGGTATTGAAATCCTGGACGCGGAAGGCGCAGCCGACGAGGTGCTGGAGACCCAACTGGCCGAATTGGAGGAGACCCAGTTGGAGGACCTCCTCGCCGAGGATCAGTCGGACTTTGACCTGACGGCCGTGGACAGCGACGACCCGATGACCCTGTACCTGCGGGAGATTGGCCGCTACTCGCTGCTCACCGCAGAGGACGAGGTCGCCCTCGCCAAGCAGCGCGAACGCGGCGAGCAGGCCGCGCGCCTGCTGGAACAGGGCGTCAGCGACCCCGACTTGGCCGACCAATTGCGGCAGGAGGTGGAACGCGGCAAGCAGGCCCGCGATCGCCTCATCCAGGGCAACTTCCGTCTGGTCATCAGCATCGCCAAGCAGTACCAGGGCTACGGCGTGCCGTTCCTGGACCTGATCCAGGAGGGCAACCTGGGCCTGATGCGCGCCATTGACAAGTTTGACTATCGCCGCGGCTACAAACTCTCCACCTACGCCACGTGGTGGATTCGCCAGGCGGTGGGCCGCGCCGTCGCCGACTACGGCCGCAACATCCGCCTGCCCGTCCACATGAACGAGCGACTCCGCCGCCTGTACCGCCTGTCGCAGCGCATGGAGCAGGAACTGGGGCGCAAGCCCTCCACCGAGGAATTGGCCGAGGAGATGGGCATCGCGCCGTCCAAGATTCAGGCCATGCTGGGCCTGTCGCAGGACACCCTGTCGCTGGAAATGCCCGTGGGCGAGGAGCAGGAGAGCGAACTGGGCCAGTTCATTGAGGACGAGATCAGCCCCGCCCCCGACGATCGCGCTTCCCACGAACTCCTGCATGAGGACGTGGAAGAGGCGCTGGAGACCCTGACCCCGCGCGAGAGCCGCATCCTTCGGCTCCGCTTCGGCCTGTACGACGGGCACAGTTACACGCTGGAAGAGGTGGGGCGCAAGTTCGGCCTCACCCGCGAGCGCGTCCGCCAGATTGAGAAGCACGCCCTGCGGCGGCTCCGCCACGCCAGCCGCAGCCGCAAACTCCGCGGCTACCTGTAGGCGCGCCGCCCTGCATCGCGGGCAACACCCTGCCATCTCCGCCCGTAGGCGGGGCGACGTCCGATGGCGCCTTTCGCCTTCCAGACAGCAAAAGACGCGAAGGTCATCGCGCGGTTTTCGCGCCCTTCGCGTCTTTCGTGTTCCAAACGCCCCTTCGCGCGGATTCGCGGAGCGCCGACCCCGACTCGGACGCTACTCCGTGAACACCGCCGTGCAGTTCTGCGTTACCTTCACCCAGTAGCCCTTGCCAGGCGTCATCTCGGTCAGGTCCGACGCCCAGGTCGGCGCGCCAGGCACGTACTTCTGCCAGGGGTCTGGTCGTGTCGGATCGTAGGCGTACACGGCCGTGTACTTGCCCGCGATGGACGCCAGCGCCTCGGCGATCGGCTTGGCTGTCGTCAGCGGGTACGCGATGAGGTTCCACCCCTCGTACAGCGCGATGTTGGATATGCTCTGCTCTTCGCCGCTCACAATCCAGGAATCCGGGGCCGTAACCCGCACCCACAGCCCATCGCCCGGGTTCAAGTTGGTCAACGTGTTGGCTCCGGGCGGCGCGCTCACGTCGTACACCCGCCAGGAATCGGCCTGCGCGTCGTAGGTGTAGGCCAAATCATAGGACCCCGCCAGCGACGATAGCACGTCGGTGATGGTGTAACTGGACAGTTCCACCGGCACCGATAGCAGGTTCCAGCCGGGCTGCACCGCCGTCGTGATGGTATGCGTCAGGCCCTGCAGGTAGGCTCGGTACTGCTCGCCCACCGCCGTGATCTGCTTGGTGTCAATATCAAACAGCGCGGTCTTGCGCCATTTGTGGTTGTCGCTCGGGTGCCAGGATGTGAGGGCAAACCAGGCCCACCGCTGGACAAGGCGGTTGTTGTCCGAGGGCATGCCCGTCGTGTCGGATCGGGCCGTGCGCAGCCAGTCAAAGGCCCGCACCATGAAGTTCAGCACGTACTCCTGGGGGATGTTGGACACGTACACGCCTTCCAGGACGCCGACCTCGGTGATCATCAGCGGCTTGTCGCGGTAGCCCTTGTTGGCCATCACCTGCCGGTACGTGGTGATGGTGGGCACGAAGACATAGTCAAAGTCAATGTCGCGGCCAAACCCATACACGTGCAGGTTGAACATGTCCACCGGCATATCCACGCCCCAGCGGGCCTTGTACGCATCCAGCACGTCCGCCAGGGTAAACGGCCGGCCCGGCTCCGCGATGGCGTTGATGAAGCCGATGGCGAATTTGTAGGTAGAGCCGTAGGGTTGCAGTTGGCGGATGATGTCGTAGTACTTTTTGAACTTTTCCGCGTACTCCGTGGGCGTGATGCCGCGGCAAGGGTTCAACGGCGCGCCGTTCTTGGTGCAGAAGGTATCGTACTCCAACTCATTGCTGATGATCCAGACCGTGCCGGGCGGGTAATATTGCGGCTTCCAGTTGTACTGCTGTTGCAGCGACTCCAGGGTCTCGGTTCCCATCAGGTCGCCGTAAGCCGCCACCATGGGGAAGAAGGTGAGACCGCTCACATTGTAACTGGGGTACGGACCCCAGATGTGGAACCACGACGCCCCCAGCGTGGGCCAATCGGGGTAGTCGGTCAGTTTGCGGTTTGCGCCGAAGCCGAAACGCCACTTGTCGCCGGCGAACGCCGGCTGTGCGACGACCAACATCACGATGAGTGCAGACAGCACACACAAGGCGAGGTTGCGCTTCCGTTTCATCGCGTCTGCTCCTTTGGGCATGGATGGAAAGACAAGGCCATATCAGAATGCCCCACAGGCCCAGTATACACGAAGTGGGCGCAGGGGGGAATAGGAAAACATGCCTATTGCGCCGCCACATCCGACACAAAGGAGCCGCGAAGACGCCACTTCACCGCCGCGCGCCGAGGGCGCAGAGGGCTACGGATTTGCCCGCAGCGCAGACCGACGCTGAAGCACCGGAGACCCCAAGGGTCTCGGAGCGCGCCCGAGGCTAAAGCCGTCGGGCTGAACGAGCATAGCCCCGAAGGGGCTTCGTCCCTTCAGCGCGGGGGTTCAGCCCCGCATGCCGCCCGAGGCTAAAGCCGTCGGGCTGAACGAGCAAAGCCCCGAAGGGGCTTCGTCCCTTCAGCGCGGGGGTTCAGCCCCGCGCTGCATGCCCGCCCGCGACTTTCGTGCCTTTCGCGCCCTTTCGTGTCCTTCGCGATCCGAATGCCCCTCTCCCAGCGGGAGAGGGAACGCCCCACCGCGGGCCGGCCCAGCCCCGAAGGGGCTTCGTCCCTTCGGCGCGGGGGTTCAGCCCCGCGCTGCATGCGCCCGCGCCTTTCGCGCACTTTCGCGTCCTTTCGTGTCCTTCGCGATCCAAACGCCCCTAACGCGGAGGGGTTCACGCCCGCGGCCCAGCGCCCGCCCCAGGCCCGCGCCGGCCTTGACGTCCGCCCCAAGGCGTGCTAGAATGATCGTATCCTGAACCTGAGAGAGGGCTTGTCATGGATGTGAGCCGCTACGAGGTTCCCCCAGAGCAACTCCGACGCTCGTGCATCCCCGCGTTGGAAGCGGCCGGCTTTTCCTCCACCGCCGAACTGGAACGCCTGGACGCGATCATCGGCCAGGACCGGGCCACCCGCGCCATTGAGTTCGGCATAGACATCCCATCCTACGGATACCACATCTTCGCCATGGGGCCCGCCGGCGCCGGCAAGATGACCACCGTCCAGCGGTTCCTGGAGCAGCGGGCCGGCGCAAGGCCCACGCCCCCGGATTGGTGTTATGTCAACAACTTCGCCAACCCCGACCGCCCCGAGGCCATAGAACTGCCCCCCGGCAAGGCCACGGTCTTCCGCAAGCAGATGGAAGACCTCGTCCAGCGCATCCAGGAGAGCATCGCCCGCTCCTTCTCCGGTGAGCAGTACGAGGAGCATCGGTCGCAACTCATCCGCGAGATAGAAGACCGCAAACGCAAGGCGCTGGAGGAAATCAACGAATATGCCAACTCGCAGGGGTTTGCGCTGGTCGCCACGCCATCCGGCCTGATGGTGGGCGTGTACGAGAACGGCAAAGTCCTCAGCCAGGAAGAGTACCAGGCCCTGCCCGAGGAGCGCCGCCGCGAACTGGAAGCCGCCCAGCCCGCCGTCCAGGCCGAGATGGAGCGGCGCTTCCGCAAGGTGCGCGCCCTGGACGACGAGGCCCGCACGCGCCTGCAGAACTTGGACAAGGAGATCGCCGACTTCGCCATCCGCCACCTGTTTGAGCCCCTCAAGCAGGAGTACGCCAACATCCACGACGCGCAGGTGTTCCTGGACGGCGTGTACCGCGACGTGCTTGAGAACCTGGCCCTGTTCCGTGCCCTGGCCCAACCATCGGAGGCGAGCAGAGAGGAAGGCGGCGACCCCCAGCCCCCCACGCGGCCGCCCCAGTCGCCCTACGACCGCTATCGGGTCAACGTGCTGGTGGACAACAGCCAAACCAAGGGCGCGCCCGTCATCGTGGAGAGCAACCCCACATGCCGCACCCTGGTGGGCCGCATAGAGTACCGGGCCGAATTCGGCACGCTCGTTACCGATTTCAGCATGATCAAGGCGGGCGCTCTCCACCGCGCCAACGGCGGCTACCTGGTCGTGGAGGCCCGCAAGTTGCTCCAGGACCCCTTCGCCTGGGACTGCCTGAAGCGCGCCCTCCGCGACCGCAAAATCTCCATCCACGAGATCGCCCAGCAGTTCGCGCTCCTCAGCACGACATCGCTGGAGCCAGAGCCAATCCCGCTGGACGTGAAGGTTGTCCTGACCGGCGAGCCGCACATCTACTACATGCTATTTGACCTGGACCCCGAGTTCGCGAAACTGTTCAAGGTGAAGGCCGACTTCGCCGAGGAGATGGATTGGGCCGAGGATAGCGTCCTGAACTACGCGCGGTTCATCGCCACGCGCTGCGCCGACGAGGGTCTGCCCCACTTCACGCGGGACGCCGTGGCGAAGGTGGTGGAGCACGGCGCGCGGCTCGTGGAAGACCAGCACAAACTCAGCACACGGTTCGCCTTCATCGCGGATGTGGTGTCGGAGGCTGCCTATTGGGCGCGACTTCGCGGCCACGACCTGGTGCAGGCCGAGGATGTCCAGCGCGCCCTGGACGAGAAGCGCTACCGCTCAAGCCAGGTGGAGGAGCGCATCCGCGAGGCCATCCTGGCCGACACCATCCTCATCACCACCGATGGCGTGAAGGTGGGGCAGGTCAACGGCCTGTCGGTGTTGTCCCTCGGCGACTATGCCTTCGGGCGGCCCACTCGCATCTCATGCCAGACCATGCTGGGCCGCGAAGGCGTCATGAACATTGACCGCGAGTCCAAACTCAGCGGCAACATCCACGACAAGGGCCTGCTGATTTTGGAACGCTACGTCGCGGCGAAGTACGCCCAAGATCGCCCGCTCAGCCTGGCGGCCAGCATCTGCTTTGAGCAGACCTACACCGAGGTGGAAGGCGACAGCGCGTCGGCGGCAGAACTGTACGTCCTGATCTCCGCCGTAACGGGAATCCCCATCAAGCAGGGCATCGCCGTAACCGGCTCGGTGAATCAGTACGGCGAGATTCAGCCCATCGGCGCGGTCAACGAAAAGATAGAGGGCTTCTTTGACGTGTGCAAGGCGCGCGGGCTGACCGGCGAGCAGGGCGTCATCATCCCCAGCCGCAACGTGCGCCATCTCATGCTGCGCGAGGACGTAGTCCAGGCGGTGCGCGAGGGCCAGTTCCACATCTGGGCCGTGAGCACCGTGGACGAGGGCATCGCCATCCTGACCGGCGTGGAGGCGGGCGAGCGCGACGAGAAGGGCGAGTACCCGCCCGATTCGGTCAACGGCCGATTCCTGGCCAAAATGGAGGAGAACGAGCGGCTCATGCGCCGCCGATGGCCCGTGGAGGCTAAGGCGCTCAACTGGTTCCAGCGCATGTTCAACCGCGAGAAGAAGCCCGCGAAGGCCGAAGAGAAGAAGCCGCCAGAAGGCGAGAAAACCGAATAGACGGCGCGCTCAGTGCCCGCAGGTGGCGCAGGAGTGCGAGCCGCAAGTGGCGCAGGACGACCCCGTGCCCGCGACCGTGTGGGTCTCCCCGCCGCTCCCCTTGGACAGCGCGGCGAAGACGGACAGGCCGCGACGGGCCTCTGTGCTCCCGCACTTGGGGCACGCAATCGGGGCGTCGGCCTGGCTCATCGGGCGCAACGCCTCAAACTTCGTCATACACACAGGGCATGTATACTCATAAACGGGCATGGTGCACTCCATGACGCTGCATCTTCACAACCATTGTACGCGGTAGCCGGAGAAGGTCAAGTTGGAGACTGTCATCGCGCGGGGCAAAGCCCCAAGCAATCCCGGCGCAGGCGGGCGCACCTCGCCCCCGGCCTCCGGCCTCCTTGTCCGCCTGCGGAGAGGGGAACGAGGGGGTGAGGTTCGTGGCCGCATGGCCGCGCGGGGCCAAAGCCGCCGCGCTGAGGGCGTGGAGCAAATTGGCAATTTGCTCCACGCGGGCGGGGGTGAGATCTGCCTTCGCTCCAACCCTATTCGCATGGATTCGGCCATTCGCGGCTACAACCTTACCAAGTCACGTTTCTTAATTCGTGTACATTCGTGTTATTCGTGGATACAACCCTACCAATTTACGTTTTCTGATCCGTGTTATTCGCGGTTACAACCTAACATGGGAGGTGGGCCTTGAAAGAACTGACCGATCGCGCACTCAACCTGGCCAAAGTCAAGGGCGCAACCTATGCCGACATGCGCATCGTGCGCCGCGCCAGCCGCTCCATCACCGTGAAGAACGGCGAGGTGGCGTCCCTGGAGAGTTACACGACCGAGGGCTTCGGCGTGCGCGTGGTGGTGGATGGCGCATGGGGGTTCGCGTCCAGCGCGCGGCTGGAGCCGCGGGAGGTGGATCGGGTTACCGCGTTGGCCGTGGAAATCGCCAGGGCCAGCGCGCTGTTCAAACTGGAGCCGGTGAACCTGGGCGAGCCGGTGGCGCACGTGGGCACGTACCGCACGCCGGTCAAGGTTGACCCGTTCTCGGTGCCGCTGGAGAAGACGCTGGACCTTCTCCTGGCCGCCGATTCCGCCATGCGCGCCGTCAAGGGCATCGTCGTGGCCGAGTCGTCGGCCGCGTTCATCCGCGAGGAGAAGACCTTCGCCAACACCGAGGGCGCGTACATTGAGCAGGAAATCGTGGAGACGGGCGGCGGGTTGCAGGCCCTGGCCGTGGGCAACGACGACGTGCAGCAGCGTTCGTACCCCAACTCCTTCGGCAGGCACCAGGGCACGGCGGGCTACGAACTGCTGGAGGCGATGGACCTGGTGGGCAATGCCCCCCGCGTGGCCGAAGAAGCGGTCATGCTCCTGACGGCGCCCGTCTGCCCCAGCGGCGTTACGACCATCATCCTGGGCGCGACGCAACTGGCGCTCCAGGTACACGAATCGTGCGGCCACCCCATTGAACTGGACCGCGTCATGGGCATGGAAGCCGCCTACGCGGGCACCAGTTTCCTCACGCTGGACAAACTGGGCACGTTCCGCTACGGCTCTCCCATCGTCAACATCACCGCCGACGCGACCATCCCCGGCGGCCTGGGCACCTTCGGCTACGACGACGAGGGCGTGGAAGCGCAGCGGACGCCCATCGTGCGCGAGGGCATCTTCGTGGGCTACCTCACATCCCGCGAGACGGCCGCCCGCCTGGGCCAGCGCAGCAACGGCACCATGCGCGCCGACGGCTGGAACCGCATCCCCATCATCCGCATGACCAACATCAACCTGGAACCGGGAGAGTGGGAGTTTGACGACCTCATCGCCGACACCGACGACGGCATCTACATGGAGATGAACAAGAGTTGGAGCATTGACGACAAGCGGCTGAACTTCCAGTTCGGCACCGAGGTCGCCTACCAAATCAAGAACGGCAAGATGGGCCAACTGTACAAGAACGCCACGTACACGGGCATCACCCCGCAGTTCTGGGCTGGCTGCGACGCCATTTGCAACCGCAATCACTGGAACGTGTGGGGCACGCCCAACTGCGGCAAGGGCCAGCCCCCCCAGGTGGCCCACGTGGGCCACGGCACGGCCCCTGCCCGCTTCCGCAACGTCCAGGTTGGCGTGATGAAAGGATAACACCGACGCACCGCCGTTGGCCTTCCGCCGCGCCATGAGCCGGACGAGAGGCCCGCGGCCACAGGCTGATTGAAAGGAGTTCCCATGCTCGGAGAGAAGGGTTTTCGCAAACTGGCCGACCAGGTCCTGTCCAAGTCCAGTGCAGACCAGACCGAAGTTCTGCTTCAGGCCGGCGATAGCGCCCTGACGCGCTTCGCCAACTCGTACATCCACCAGAACGTGGCCGAGTCGGACGCGGCCGTGCGCCTGCGGGTGGTCATCGGGCGACGGACCGGCGTGGCCACGACAAACGACTTGAGCGCCGCAGGACTGGAGCGGGCGCTGGAAACCGCGATGCTCGTGGCCGGCCTGCAACCCGAGAACCCCAACGCGCCCCCCATGCCCGCGCCCCAACCCGTGCCGCTGGCCGTAGCCTTCTCGGAGGCCACCGCCAACGCATCGCCCGAATTGCGGGCGCGCGCGGCCGGCGTCTTCTGCACCCTGGCCCGCCAGAAGGGCCTCACCGCCGCCGGCGCCTTCCGCACGGCCATCTGGGAGATGGGCGTCGCCAACTCGCTGGGCCACTTCGTGCACAGCGCGGGCACCGTGGCCGACGTCAACTCGGTCATCATGAGCGACGACAGTTCGGGCTACAGCGAGGCCGCCGCCGTGGACGTGCGCCACCTGGACGTGGAGGCCCTGGCCGCCGAGGCGGTGGGCAAGGCGCTGCGAAGCCGCAACCCCCGACCGCTGCCCGCTGGCGAGTATCCGGTCGTCCTGGAGGCGTATGCCACCGCCGACATCGTGAGCATCATGGGCTACCTGGCCTTCTCGGCGCTGGCGGTGCAGGAAGGCCGCTCGTTCATGGCCGGCAAGTTCGGCCAGCCCATCATGTCGCCCTCGGTCTCCATCTGGGATGATGGGCTTGATCCTTCGGGCCTGCCCCTGCCCTTTGACTTTGAGGGCGCGCCCAAGAAGCGGGTGGACTTCATCAAGGGCGGCGTAGCGGTGGGCGTCGTGCACGACTCGGCGACGGCGCTCAAGGATGGCGTCGCCAGCACCGGCCACTCGCTGCCCATGCCCAATCCCCAAGGCCCCTTCCCGCTCAACCTGTTCATGGCGCCGGGGACTGCGTCGCCGGAGCAGTTGATCGCGGGCCTGGACAAAGGGCTGCTGGTTACCCGATTCCACTACACGGTTCCCGTGCATCCGGCGAAGGCCGTCGTAACGGGCATGACCCGCGACGGCACGTTCTGGGTGGAGGGGGGCGAGATCGCCTATGCGGTCAAGAACCTGCGCTTCACCGAGAGTTACCTGGACGCGTTCAACCGCGTGGAGGACATCGGCAAGGAGACGCGGCTCCTGGTGTCCCGCTTTGAAATCGGCGGGGTGCGCGTTCCGGCGGTGCGGCTGGCGGGCTTCCGCTTCACGGGGACGACGGAGTTTTGATGACGGACACGTTCCGCCAGCCGGCTCGGTTTCGTTTTGCGGTGGTGAGCAAGACGCGACGCGCTTTCGGAAGCGCGTCGCACCTTTTTCGCCCACACAAGACGGAACCCAATCGGGGCACACGCCCCCTTTGCCCCGCGCTGTCCCCCGTGCTATAATCCCCCCGAATCTATCCGATGGGACGACCCGATGCCGCTCTCCCTGCAACAGGTGGAACATATTGCCGAACTGGCGAAATTGGCCCTTACCGACGAGGAGAAGGAACGCTATCGGCTCCAGTTGTCGGCCATCCTTGACTACGCCGACATGCTCCAGCGGCTGGACCTGGACGGCGTGCCCCCCATGTCCCACGCTGTGGCCCTGACCAACATCACCCGCCCGGACGAGCCGGCCCCTTCCTTCCCCCGCGATGAGATTCTGGCCAACGCGCCTGACCACAAGGACGGCCTGATCCGCGTGCGGCCTATTCTGGAGTAACGCCGTGAGCGCCCACGCCCTGACCATCCACCAGGCCAGCGAACGGTTGCGTTCGGGCGCGCTGTCCTCGGTGGAGTTGACCCAGAGCGTGCTGGAGCGCATCCACCGCCTGGATCCGCGCATTCGGGCGTACCTGCGCCTCGTGCCCGAGGCGGCGCTGGCCCAGGCCCGCGAGGCCGACGCCCGCCTGCACCGTTGGCGGCGCGAGGGCGGCGCCCCACCCCCGCGCCTGTTGGGCATCCCCCTCGCCGTCAAGGACATCCTGTGCACCCGCGGCATCCCTACCACCTGCGGCTCGCGCATCCTGGAGAACTTCATCCCCCCATACGACGCCACCGCCGTGGAGCGGCTCAAGGCGCAGGGAGCCGTCATCCTGGGCAAGACCAACACCGACGAGTTCGCCATGGGGTCTTCCACCGAAAACTCCGCCTACTTCACGACGCGCAACCCGTGGGACCTGTCGCGCGTGCCCGGCGGGAGCAGCGGCGGCAGCGCGGCGGCCGTCGCGGCGGATATGGCGCTGGGGGCGCTCGGGTCCGACACGGGCGGCAGCGTGCGCCAGCCCGCCGGCCTGTGCGGCGTGGTGGGGCTGAAGCCCACCTACGGCCGCGTGCCGCGGTGGGGGCTGGTGGCCTTCGCGTCGTCGCTGGACCAGATCGGCCCCATCGCCAAGGACGTGCGCGACTGCGCCATTCTGCTCCAGGCCATCGCAGGCCACGACCCGCGCGACTCCACATCGGTGGACACGCCCGTGCCCGACTACCTGGCCGCGCTGGAGGGCGGCATTCGCAGGCTTCGCGTGGGCGTGCCGAAGGAGTACTTCGTGGAAGGGATGCAGCCCGGCGTGGCCGATGCGGTGAAGGCCGCGCTGCGCACGCTGGCGGACCTCGGCGCCACCCTCGTGGAAGTCTCGCTCCCGCACACCGAGTACGCCCTGCCCGCGTACTACCTCATCGCCCCCGCCGAGGCGTCGGCCAACCTGGCGCGCTACGACGGCGTGAAGTACGGCCTGTCGGTGCGCGAAACCGATGACGTGTGGGAGATGATTCGGCAGACGCGCGGGCGCGGGTTCGGCCCCGAGGTCAAGCGCCGCATCATGCTGGGCACCTACGCGCTGTCGGCGGGGTACTACGACGCCTACTACCTGCGCGCCCAGAAGGTGCGCACGCTCATCCGGCGCGACTTTGACCGCGCCTTCCAGCAGGTGGACGTGCTGGCGTGCCCTGTCTCGCCCACCGTCGCCTTCCCCATCGGCGAGCGCGTGGACGCCCCCCTGCAGATGTACCTGTCGGACGTGTTCACGCTGGCGTGTTCGCTGGCGGGCGTCTGCGGCATCGCGGTCCCCTGCGGGTTCGCCGACGGCCTGCCGGTGGGGTTGCAGATCATCGGCAACGTATTTGACGAACCGACGGTGTTGCGAGTAGCCTATACCTACGAGCAGGCGACCGACTGGCACACACGGAAGCCGAATTTATTCACGCTCGCTTTTTCGTAAGGACGCACGGTGTGGTAACATAGTGCCAGGAGACCTACCGGGAGATCGCACGTTGGGTTGGCGCTTCTCTCTCGGTGGGCATCATAGGGCAAATTGCCAATTTGCCCTACGTCTAGCGCGCCCCCTGTTCCGACGGGCCGAACTGAAGATGTGAGTGCTCTATTGGAGTAGCAAGATTCAATAGACGAGGAGGTCTGAACGGCCATGAAGGTGGTGATTCCTCTGGCGGGGTTTGGCACGCGGCTGCGCCCCCACACCTACACCAAGCCCAAGCCGCTGGTCAACGTGGCCGGCAAGCCCGTGCTGGCCCACATCCTGGATTCCCTCGCGGGGCTGGACGTGGAGGAGACGATCTTCATCGTAGGCCATCTGGGCGAGCAGATTCAGAAGTACGTGGAGACCCACTACACGTTCCCCGCGCGTTACGTGGAGCAGCGCGAACTCAAGGGCCAGGCCCACGCCCTACACCTGGCGCGTGAACATCTGAGCGGCCCCATCCTCATCATCTTCGTGGACACCATCTTTGAGGCCGACCTGCAACACCTGCCCACCGACTGCGACGGCGTGCTGTACGTCAAGGAGGTGGAAGACCCGCGCAGGTTCGGCGTCGCCATCCTGGAGCAGGGCTACATCGCGCGCCTGGTGGAGAAGCCCGCCACGCCCGTTTCCAACCTGGCGGTCATCGGCGTCTACTACTTGCGCGAGGGCGAGAACCTGGTGGCCGCCATTGACGAACTCCTGGCGCGGAACATCCAGACCAAAGGCGAGTACTTCCTGGCCGACGCGCTGCAACTCATGATCAACGACGGCGCGAAGTTCCGGGCCGAAACCGTGGACGTGTGGGAGGACTGCGGCAAGCCCGAGACGGTGCTCCAGACCAACCGCTACCTGCTGACCAAGACGGGCGGGCACGCCGGCCACACCCACGACAGCATCATCGTGCCGCCCGTGTACATCGCCGACTCGGCCCGCGTGGAGCATTCGGTCATCGGCCCGTATGTAACCATCGCCGAGGACGCGGTCGTGCGGCGCTCCATCATCAAGGATTCCATCGTCAACAAAGGCGCGTGCATTGAGGACGCCATGCTCAACCTGTCGCTCATCGGCGACAACGCCCGCGTGCGAGGTTCCTACGAGCAACTGAACGTGGGCGACTCGTCGCTTGTGGACGCGACCGGCAATGGATACGAGGAGTAAGCCCGTCCGCGTGGAGTGCTACTCGGGCTACCAGTACGCCCAGGAGCCGCGCGCTGTGGAGACGCCCCAGGGCCGCGCCGAGGTGGTGTTGGTGGTGCGGCGGTGGCGCGAGCCGCGCGGCCCGGCGTTTCGCGTGCGCCTGTCCGATGGCGCCAATGCAACCCTCGTGTACGACGAGGCGCTTGACCAATGGTTCATGCGGGAGGGGGACTAAACAGAGCCATTGCCCCCGCCGTTGTCTTTCATCGTGCATGGGAATATCGTCAGGAGGAAGGTTCAATGAAGAACGTGTTGGCACAACGAGTGGTGTCGGTTCCCCCGTCAGGCATCCGCAAGTTCTTTGACATCGCCGCGACCATGAAGGACGTGATCTCGCTGGGGATTGGCGAGCCGGACTTCGTAACGCCACCCGCCATCACCCAGGCCGGCATCCGCTCCCTGGAGCGCGGCGAGACCCACTACACGTCCAACTCGGGCATCCTGGAACTGCGCCGCGCCATCAGCGACCACATCGCGCGGCTGTACGGCGTGCACTACGACGCCGAGAGCGAGATTCTGGTAACCGTGGGCGTGTCCGAGGCGCTGCACCTGGCGCTCTCCGCGCTGGTTGACCCCGGCGACGAGGTGATCATCCCCACGCCCTGCTTTGTGGCCTACGTCCCCGCCGTGGTGTTCGCGGGGGGCACGCCCGTAACCCTCTGCACGGCGATGGAAAACGGGTTCCAGACCTCGGCGGCGGACATCGCCAAGGCCATCACGCCCCGCACCAAGGCCATCCTGCTGGGCTATCCCAACAACCCCACGGGCGCCGTGATGAGCCGCGACCGCCTGCTGGACATCGCCCGCCTGGCCGAGGAGCGCGACCTGATCGTCATCTCCGACGAAATCTACGACCGCCTGGTGTACGGCGTGGAGCACACGTGCTTTGCCTCGCTGCCCGGGATGAAGGACCGCACCGTCGTCTTGCAGGGGTTCTCCAAAGCCTACGCCATGACCGGCTGGCGATTGGGGTACGCGGTGGGGCCTGCGGAGATCATCGCCGGCATGCGCAAGATGCACCAGTACATCATCATGTCGGCGCCCACGCCCGCCCAGCACGCCGCGCTGGAGGCCCTGCAGAGCGGCGAGGCCGATGTCCAGCGCATGCGCGCCGAGTACGACCGCCGGCGCAAGGTCGTGGTGGCAGGCCTGAACGCCATGGGACTCACGTGTTGCGAGCCGCGCGGCGCGTTCTACGCCTTCCCGTCCATTCGGGCCAGCGGCATGACGTCGGATGAGTTCGCGAATCGCCTGCTGCAGGAAGAGCGCGTGGCCCTGATTCCGGGGACGGCTTTCGGCGCGTGCGGCGAGGGGTTTGTGCGCATCTCCTACGCCACGTCGCTGGAGAAGATTGAGGAGGCCCTGGAGCGCATGCGCCGCTTCATGCAGCGGCACGGGTAGGCGGTTGTCGTCGGGGCGATTCCTACGTCGCGCCGCGGGTGGCATCCCTCACCCTGGCCCTCTCCCGGCGGGAGAGGGAACGACGCCTCGCGCGGGCATGCTGACCTCACCCCCTCGTTCCCCCTCTCCGCTGGCGGAGAGGGGGCAGCCGAAGGCCGGGGGTGAGGTGTACCGCCACGCCCGACGCTAAAGCGCCAGGCTGAAGGGGCAAAGCCCCGCGGGCGCATGTCCGGCCGTAGGGGCGACCCGTGGGTCGCCCCTACGCAGTGCGCCGTGCGGGCGCGATCCAGACGCCCCCTCACCCTGGCCCTCTCCCGCCGCGGGAGAGAAACTCCAGGAGACGGCCCGCCGCCCGCACGCTACCCCCTTCTCGCCCCGCTTGCGGGGAGACAAGGGGGACAGGGGGGATGTGAGGGGTTCACCCCGCGGGCCGCGCGGCCTCGCCCGTAGGGACAATTTGTGAATCGCCCCTACGATCTACGCCCCATATTTTGCCAGCCGCAGGGCGTTGGCCATCGCCAGGCGCATGATCTCCTTGGCGGGGAAGACGCCCAGCGCGCCGCGCGCGCACGCCCTCTCCCCGAAGGTATCCACGTCGTCGGGACGGCAGTAGCGCGACCAGAGGATGGTGGGCACGGGGTGCCACGAGTGGCTCTTCAGCACGGCGGGCGTGGAATGATCGCCGCTGACGATGACCACGTCGGGGTTCAGCGCCATCATCTCCGGCACCAGTTCATCCACGTGCTCTATGATCTCCCGCTTGCGATCAAAGTCGCCATCCTCGCCCGCCGAATCGGTCTTCTTGACGTGCAGGTAGAAGAAATCGTACTTGGCCCAGTTCGCCTTCAGCGTCTCTACCTCGTCCTCCACCGTCTCGCCGGTCTTCAGGATATCCATGCCGACCAGTTTCGCCAGGCCGCGATACATGGGATACGTCGCGATGGCGGCGCACCGCAGGCCGTATATCTGCTGCATGGACGGCAGGGCCGGGTCTTTGGCGAACCCCCGCAGCGTCAGCCCGTTGGCCGGATGATGGCCGGCGAGCAACTTCTGCGCTTCGGCCACCCATCGGTTGACCAGAGCGGCGGTCGGTTCGGCGTCGGCCGTCAGGGCGCGCACGGGCAGCGGCGGGACACCCACCCTCTGCGGGTCGGTCTCGCTCAGGTGCGGCGACAGGCCCTGACCCCGCAGCACCAGCACGAAGCGGTAATCCTGCACCGCCTCCACGAAGACCTCCACCCCCGGCAGCCGAATCTGGCGCAGGATTTCCACCAGTTCGCGGCACTTCTCGGTGGGGATGCGCCCGGCGCGGCGGTCGGTGATGTTGCCCGCGGCGTCCAGCGAGCAGAAGTTGCCGCGCGCGGCCACGTCGTCGCGCTCCAGCGGGAAGCCGATGCCCAGCGCCTCCAGCACCCCCCGCCCGATGACGTACTGCAGCGGGTCGTAGCCAAACAGGGCCAGATGCCCCGGGCCGCTGCCCGGCGTGATGCCGGCCCCCACCGGCGCGCTAAGCCCGCAGATGCCTTCCCGCGCCAGGCGGTTCATGTTAGGCGTGTGGGCCGCCTCCAGTTCCGTGAGGCCGTTGGCGGTCAGGGGCAGCCCGCCCAGCCCGTCCAGGATGAGCATGAGGATTTTCGTGTTGGCCGGCTGGGCCAGTTCCCGTATCCATTCCAGTTCGTTCATGAGGTTTCTCCGTTCCTTTGGCAGGCAACACATAGGGGCGACGCATGCGCCGCCCCTACGGTTACGGCCGAATTGCCCTAGCGGATCGCCCGCTCCGTCGCGCGGTCAAAGATGTGAATGTGATCCATGTCCAATATGACTTCTACATCCTGGCCGACGCGCATGTTGGTGCGCGGATCCACCCGCCCGATGTAGGAATGCTTGCCCGTAACCAGGTACACGAACACCTCGTTGCCCATCAACTCGGTAACGTCCACCTTGGCCGGAATGCGAGCGGGGTTGATGCCGGGCGGCGTGAACTCAGGGTCGTGGATGTTGTCGGGCCGAATCCCGAAGACGACCTCCTTGCCCAGGTAGGGCGCTAGCACCGGCACTCGGTTGGCGGGCACCTTCACCCGGAACGAGCCGGTATCAATGTACATGTCCTCTTTGGTGCCCACCAGCGTGGCGTCAAAGAAGTTCATCGCCGGGCTGCCGATGAACCCCGCCACGAAGATGTTGTCGGGCTTGTCGTAGAGATTCTGCGGCGTGTCCAGTTGCTGCAGGATGCCGTCCTTGAGCACGGCGATGCGCGTGCCCATGGTCATGGCTTCCATCTGGTCGTGCGTTACGTAGATGAACGTCGTCTGAAGCCGCTGGTGCAGTTTGGACAGTTCGGCGCGGGTCTGCACGCGCAGTTTCGCGTCCAGGTTGGACAGCGGCTCGTCCATCAGGAACACCTTGGGCTCGCGGACGATGGCGCGGCCCAGGGCCACGCGCTGCCGCTGCCCGCCCGACAACTGCTTCGGCTTGCGATCCAGCAACTGCTCAATGCCCAGGATGCTGGCGGCCTCTCGCACGCGCCGATCAATCTCGGATTTCGGCGTCTTGCGGAGTTTCAGCCCGAAGGCCATGTTGTCGTACACGCTCATGTGCGGGTACAGGGCATAGGACTGGAACACCATGGCGATGTCGCGGTCTTTGGGCGGCACGTCGTTGACCAGGCGGTCGCCGATGTAGATTTTGCCCTCGGTAATCTCCTCCAGGCCCGCCAGAAGGCGCAGGGCCGTGGTCTTGCCGCACCCCGAAGGGCCTACCAGGACGAGGAACTCCTTGTCCCGAACTTCCAGCGACAGGTCGTTGACCGCGACGACTTCGCCAAATCGCTTCGTAACGTGTTCGTAGGTTACGCTTGCCATGAGGCAATCTCCTCTATGGATGATTGGGCCGAAGCCCCGAAGGTGGAGTCATGGGAAACAGAACTGTTCGGTCGTGGATGCTGGCGCATCGCGCGGGCGCAAGGCCAAAACCGCTTTCCCAGACCCAAAGAGCGAATATCGCGTTGGATGTGGACGCTCACGGTGTACGCAGTACGCATCCCCCCTTTCCGTTACGGCTCGGTGCTGCGCGGACAGACGATTACGCGGCTATTATAGCACAGTTTGGGCGTGGGGGTGTAATCACGAGGGGTGTCAGCATAGGGCAGGTTTCCATACCTGCCCCTGGGCGGCTATGGAAAGCCGCCCTACGTGTTTTGGCGTTGTGCCGCCAACCCATTGCGAGCGCAGCGCAGGTTTCCATACCTGCCCCCGGGTGGCTATGGAAAGCCACCCTACGTGTTTTGGCGTTGTGCCGCCACATTGCGAGTGTAGGGCAGGGTTCCATACCTACACCCTGCCCCTATGCGCGTGTGCTCCTGGGTTCCGCGGACTTCAGTTGCGACGCACCTCGGAGGTGCGTCGCAACTGCATAGCACAGGCGGCGCGTGGGGGTGTAGTTGGGCGGGGTGTCAGCGTAGTTTCCATACCTGCCCCTGGGCGGCTATGGAAAGCCGCCCTACGCGTTTTGGCATTGTGCCGCCACATTGCGAGTGTAGGGCAGGTTCCCATACCTGCCCCCGGGCGACTATGGAAAGCCGCCCTACGTGTTTTGGCGTTGTGCCACCACATTGCGAGTTTAGGGCAGGGTTCCATACGTACACCCTGCCCCTATGCGCGTGTGCTCCTGGGTTCCGCGGACTTCAGTTGCGACGCACCTCGGAGGTGCGTCGCAACTGCATAGCACAGGCGGCGCGTGGGGTGCAATTGCGGAAGATAACTTACATCTGAAGCACCAGTTTCCCGGCGTAATTCACAACCACCAGGGAATCAAACTCCTGCAGATCCGTGATAGACGCCTTGACCTGTTCCACTTCGTCGGGATCCAGGCCTGGCGTCAGGAAATCCACGAGAAGCAACTGCCATCTCGGATACTCGTGCTTGTATTGCGCAATAATTTTGCTCTTTTTCGCAACACATCGTTTTATGTTCTCGGTGTAGAGGGTAACATCGGGGGGCAGAACGCCGGTGTCCACTTGTGTCCCCAACTTGAAAGTCCTACCCTTGACAGGTGTGCCCTCCGCGAAGACGGTGAGCGACAGCCTGATGTTGTTCTCTTCGTCGCGGATCGTCAGGGTGTAGGGCAAAGCACGCTCTGACTCCAGAAACTGCTCTAGGCCCGTCTTCAGTTGTTCCTTCGTGTCCGCTGGGAGACTTTTCGGAGCGAATGACCCGTGCTCCAGGCCTACCCAGTACGTCTTGCCGCCATACCGGTCGTCAAAACCCCGCAACACCTCCTGGATCATTTCCCAAAGCGGGATGGAGATTGACTCTTCTGTTAAGGCCTCGCTCTCCACCCATCGGCTGAGCCTCATGACCTCCACGGCGAGTTCGTTGCACGCACTGAAATCAGGAGGTCTCTTGCACTTCGGCTCAAAGACGACGGAACTCCAACCCTGTTGCCGCAGATAGTTCTCTGCGATCTGCTCTTCTTTGTTCATCTCTTTGTTCATCGCGCTTGGATCTGCGTGATAAGGAGTGCCTCTGCCAGGAATCGCCGCCGGTATCCCCATAATACCTCATGTGTTGACCCGTGCAAAGCCAGCGCCATGCATCCCAATGGACGGGCAGATCAGTGTCTAGGCAGGCCCCACCCCGCCGCGCATGCTTCCCCACGCAAGCCGCAAAGAAGCACTCCGTGTCTTCGTGTCTTTGTGTGGGCAATCTTCATACGGGCGATCTTGCCCCCTACCCCTTCCGCCCCAGCCGCGCGCCGCAGGAGGTGCAGAAGCGCGCCTCGCGCGGCATCGCCCGGCCACACTTCGGGCACGGCGCGAACAGCGCCGCCCCGCACCCCTCGCAGAACTTGGCCCCCGGCCGCGCCACCCGCCCGCACGACGCGCAGCGCACCGTCGCCTGCGACGCGGCCGCCATCCCGCCCCCGGGCGGCAGGAGATAGGCCCGCTTCACCTCCGCGCCCAGCGATGCCAGCGCCTCCTTGGCCTCTTGCGCCGTGGTCTTGAGCGCCGCGCGCCCCTGGGCCACGCCGCTCTCCACCACGTTCTTCGTGGTCAGCGCCTTGATGAACCGACGGACCGCAATCACCGCCACGACGAGCACCAGGCACAGGATCAACTGGGGCAGCAGCGAGAGCGCCATCACCGGCCCCAGGCGCCACATCTGGTAGCCGGTGAACGCGGCGAGCAGGAGCAGGAGCACGATGGCCGCGCCCGCCCAATGGCGCAGGAAAAAGCGCAGGATGCCGCGCCCTATGCGGGAGAAGAATCGCTTCATGTCCCACCTCCCGGGCTGTGGTCTATGGCCGGGCGCAGGGGGACAGAGGCCCCCACGGTTGCGCCTCGCGACTCCATCATACCCGCGCCGACTGACACGGGACTGACACCCGCGGGGGACACGCACGCGGAGAATCCGCGCGAGGCGAAATGTGCGGGGGCTTGCGTGGGCGGCCCGACAGGCGTCAGGCCGATGGCGCCTCGCGGCTTTCGGCGCGGGCACGCCGACCCATCAGCACACCCCTGCGCGGCGCGAACAGCACGGCCAGCAGGAAGAAGGCCGAGCACACCAGCACAATCGCCGCGCCCGAAGCAATGCCCAGGTAGTACGACACGTACAGCCCGATGACCCCCGCCGCCGCGCCCAGCAACGCCGCGAGGCCCATCATCAGCGGCAATCGGCGGGTCAGCAGGTAGGCGGTGGCCGCGGGCGTAACCAGCATCGCCACCATCAGCGCGATGCCCACCGTCTGCAGCGACACCACGATGGTAACCGCAATCAGCACCAGCAGCAGGTAGTTGAGCAGCGACGACGGCAGGCGCAGCGTGCTCGCCAGAATGGGGTCAAACGAGATGACCAGGAACTCCTTGTACAGCGCCACGATGGTCAGGATCACCAGGCCGCCGAATCCCGCCGTCAGCGCCAGGTCGCCCATGGAGACCCCCAGCACGTCGCCGAAGAGGAAGTGGGCCAGATCCACGGCGTAACTCTGCGTCCGCGAGATGAGGGCGATGCCCAGCGCGAACATCGTGGCGAAGATGATGCCGATGGCCGTGTCCTCTTTGATGCGGGTCTCCTTGCCCACCGCGCCGATGCCCAGGGCCGTGAGTATGGCCGTGCCCAGCGCCCACCAGAACAGCGGCCCCCGCGCGACGCCGCTCACCAGGTAGCCCACCGCCACGCCTGGCAGGATGGCGTGCGCCAGCGCGTCGCCGAAGAACGCCATCCCCCGCAGCACCACGTAGGTGCCCACCGTCGCGCACACGACGCCCACCATGACGGACGCCGCCAACCCCCGCATCATGAACCCGTACTGCAACGGCGCAAGCACGATGTCAACCAGCCCGTTCATCGGCGATCCCCTCCGCAACACGTGTCGGTCAGCACCATCAGGCCATCGTCGCTCTGCACGAAACGCAGATTGTCGCCGTAGGCCTCGCGCAGTCGGTCGGGCGCGAAGACCTCGGCGGCAGGCCCGAAGCCGAACAGCCGCCTGTTCAGAAGCATCACGCGGTCAAAGCGGGCTGCCGCCATGTTGAGGTCGTGCGTGGCCACCATGACGGTAACACGCTGCTCGCGCAGGGCGTCCAGGATGTGGAAGATGCTCTCCTGCGAGCCGACATCCAGCCCCGTGAGCGGCTCGTCCATCAGCATCAGTTCGGCCTCCTGGGCCAGCGCCCGCGCGATGAACATGCGCTGCTGCTGCCCGCCCGAGAGTTCGCCAATCTGGCGGTCGGCCAGTTCCGCAAGCCCCACGATGTCCAGGCACCGCCGCACCAGCGCGTGGTCCTGGCGGCCTGGGTAGCGCAGCAGCCCCATCTTCCCGATGCGCCCCATCATCACCACGTCGGCAACCGTAACGGGGAAGTTCCAGTCCACTTCGCTCCGCTGGGGCAGATAGGCGATGCAGATGTGCCCGCGGGGGCCGTGCCCCGCCACGCGCACCTCGCCCTGCGTCGGGGCCAGCACGCCCGCGATGACCTTGAACAGCGTGGTTTTCCCCGCCCCATTGGGGCCTACCACAGCCACCCGTTCCCCTTTGGTCAGGCGAAACGAGACGTTGTCCAGCGCGACGCGCCCGTTGTACCGCGCGGTAACGCCCACGGCTTCCAGGATGGGCGCGTCGGGGATGTGGGTCGCGTGCCTGCGCCCGAAGGGGGATCGCGTTTCGCTCATGATGTCTCACCTCCTTGTCCCTGTGCGGCGCGCACCGAGTCCAGCGCAGGCTCGCCAGGAAGCCCCTCGCGCGGCGGGCGCAGTTGCTGCCGGCAGATGGCGGCGTAGCGCCCACCGCGGGCCAGCAACTCGGCGTGCGTCCCGCGCTCCACGATCCGCCCGTCGTGCACCACCAGAATCTGATCGGCGCGCATCACCGTGCTCAACCGCTGGGCGATGATGAACGTGGTGCGCCCGACCATCAGGCGGGCCAGCGCGTCCTGGATGAGCCGCTCCGTCTCGGTGTCCACGCTGGACGTGGAATCGTCCAGCAGCAGGATGCGCGGGTTCATGAGCAGGGCGCGGGCGATGGCCACGCGCTGCCGCTGCCCGCCCGACAGGGTGATGCCGCGCTCGCCGACCAGGGTCTCGTAGCCGTCGGGGAACTGCATGATGAACTCGTGGGCGTGGGCGGCCTTCGCGGCGGCGATGATCTCCTCGTCCGTGGCGTCCTGTCGGCCGTAGGCGATATTCTCGCGGATGGTGGCCGAGAACAGGAAGGTGTCCTGCAACACGATGCCGATCTGCCTGCGCAGCGAGCGCAGCGTTACGTCGCGGATGTCGCGCCCGTCCACCAGGATTTGGCCGTCGGTAACGTCGTAGAAGCGGGGGATGAGGTGGATGAGGGTGCTCTTGCCCGATCCCGTTTCGCCGACCAGCGCCACGATTTGCCCCGGCTCGGCCACGAACGAGATGCGCTGCAGGACGGGCCTGTCGCCGTAGCCGAAGGTAACGTCGCGAAACTCCACGCGGCCCGGGCCTGGCGGCAGGTCAACGGCCCCAGGCCGCTCCTGCACGGGCGACGGCGTGTCCAGAATCTCAAAGATGCGCCGGCCCGACGCCACAGCCTCGGCGGCCATGTCCACCAGCCAGCCCATGCGCTGCACCGGCATCGCCAGCATGCCCAGGTAGCCGTTGAACGCCACCAGCGTCCCCACGGTCAACTGCCCGGCGTACACCAGGCGCCCGCCGTACCACAGAATGATGGCCGTGCCCAGGCTGATGATGAACGTCATCATGGGGAAGTTGAAACTCCACTCGCCCACCGTGGCCAGCCTGCGCCGCATCAACTCCACGTTGGCCTCGCGGAACCGCTCAATCTCATACGGCTCGCGGGTGAACGCCTGCACCACCTGGATGCCTGTCAGGTCTTCTTGCAGGATGGTGGTCATCTCGGCGTGCTGCTCCTGGATGCGCTGGAACAGCGGGCCGATGCGCTTGCCGAAGCGCACGGTTACCGCGGCCAGGATGGGGATGGGCGTCAGCGCCGCCGCGGCCAGGCCGGGGTGCACGCTGAACAGAATGGCCACAATGGCCACGAACAAGATGGTAATGTGGAGGACTTCGGCGATGCCCATCCCCGCGAAGTCCTGCACGGACGACACGTCGGACGTGCAGCGCGACATCAGTTGCCCCGTCTGGCTGTGGTCGTGGAAGGCGAAGGACAGGGTCTGGATGCGGTTGTACAGTTGATTGCGCAGGTCGTAGGCCACGCGGTGGGCCAGCCACGCCACCCCGTAGCGCTGGCCGAAGGAGACGCCCGCCCTGGCCAGCCCAAGCCCAAACAGCCCGCCCGCCAGCAGCATCAGCGCCGACGGCGTCCCCTGCGCCAGCCCGATGTCCACGGCCTGCTTCAGCACCCACGGCACGACAAGGCCCAGCGCGTTGACCCCCGCGAGGCACAGGTACGCCAGAGCCACGCGCCGCCCATAGGGCCGCAGATAGGACACCAATCGCCGCAACACCTTCCAGGATGACATGCTCTCCACCAGGTCGGCTTCAGCCCTCACACAGCGCCCCGGCCGTCGCGGTCGCCGAGGGCTGCGGGAGGTATCACGCCCCGCTCGGCGAGCCGCCGAAGCCCCAGGCCAATCCCCGCCACCGACGACATGGAGCCGATTTTCCCTTCCGCCACCAGCGCCCACAGGTCGGCGGGCGAGACCGCGTGCACGTTGATGTCCTCCGTGGCGTCCAGGTGCTGGGCCGAGGTCTGTCGCGCACCGACGGCCAGATAGAAGTGGAATCGGTTGGCCGAACGGTTCGGGTCGGGATACAGCGACGCCAGATGCGTCCAATCGTCGGCGGAATGTCCGGTCTCCTCGGCCAGTTCGCGCTGCGCCGCCTCCAGCAGCGAAGGGTCGTCGGCGTCCACGTAGCCGGCGGGCAAATCCCACAGCACCCGCCCGCACCCGTGCTTGTACTGCTCCACCAGAATGACCTTGCCGTCGGCCGACAGCGGGAACACCATGACCACGTCGCGCCCTTCGGCCAGCAGGTACTCCTCAATGATGTGGCCGTTGGGCAGTTGGCAACGCTGGGCCGTGATGGTCAACCACGGCGGCTTGCTGAGGATGAGGCGGGAACTCAGAACGCTCCACGGTTTCAAGTCCGAATGACCTCCCTGCGGTGTGGGTCTGGCGAGACGCGGCGGACGTGCGCAACCCCCGCCCGCTCTACGGGGCCGGGTTTGAGGGCAGGGCGAACGATGCGGTCATGGAGTCGGCCACGCTCTCGCCCTGCAAGAGGCGCGCCAGCACCACCCCCTCGGCTCCGGGCAGGGCCTGGGCGCGCAGGTGCAGTGTTACGTCCATGCGCGGCTCATTCAGTTCCACCACCAGCATGTGCGCCCACGGGTCGCCGGCCGCCGACCGCAGCGCAAGTTCCACGTTGACCGGGCCTTCCCCCTCCCACAGGAAGGATACCAGCACCCGCTGCCCGTCCGGCCACGGCTGGGCCAACAACTGGCGGATTTCCGGCGCCACCTTGCCCTCCCCACACGAGAATCAGCGCGCCCATTATACGCCGCACGCGCGCCCCGCGCAACCGCACCGCGCGATGGACTCGGTTCCAAACGCCGTTGGTCGCGGCATGGGTACAGGTGCGACGCACTTCCGGAAATGCGTCGCGCCTTGCTCACGACACAGGATAGAACCGAGCCGGGCGCCGTTCGCGGCCGCGCCTCTCATCATCGTCTATTCGTGCTCATTCGTTTTATTCGTGGATAAATCCCCGTCTCCACCCGCGGGCGAAACCCCGAAGCCGATCTCGTACAGGCGACGGTACACGCCCCCGCGCGCCAGGAGTTCTCGGTGCGTCCCCTCCTCCACCACCCGCCCCGCTTCCAGCACCACAATCCGATCCGCATGGACAACGGTGGACAGGCGGTGCGCCACGATGAGCGTGGTGCGTCCCTTGCGCAGCACCCGCATCGCCTCCTGGATGGTGCGCTCGGTTGGCGTGTCCACGCTGGACGTGGCCTCGTCCAGGATGAGGATTTTCGGGTCGGCCAGCAACGCCCTGGCGAACGAGATCAACTGCCGCTGGCCCACCGACAGGTTCGCGCCGCCCTCCTCCACCCACGTGTCAAACCCGTTCGGCAGCCGCGCGATGAAGTCGCCCGCGCCCACGGCCCTGGCGGCGGCCTCCACCTCGGCGTCGGTCGCGTCCAGCCGCCCGTAGCGGATGTTCTCGCGGATGGTTCCCGTGAACAGAAACGGCTCCTGCAGGACGATGCTCATCTGCCCGCGCAGGGACGCCAGCCGCCAGCGGCGCACGTCCAGCCCGTCCACGCGGATCGCTCCCGCGTCCACGTCGTAGAAGCGGCCGATGAGTTTGATGAGCGAGGTCTTGCCCGCGCCTGTCGCCCCCACGAAGGCCACCGTCTCGCCCGGGCGGATGTGGAGCGAAACGTCTTCCAGCACCACGGTCTTGTCATCGTAACTGAACGACACGTGGTCAAACTCCACCTCGCCGCGCATCGGCGGCATCTCCACCGCGTCGGGCGGGTCCACGATGTCGGGCGGCGTGTCCAGCAGTTCAAAGATGCGCTCGCCAGCGGCCATCGTCGCCTGGAGCGTGTTGTATCGCTCGCTGAGGTCGCGGATGGGGTCAAAGAAGCGGTCAATGTACAGCACGAAGGCCACAAGTTCGCCCGCCGTCAGGGTTCCGCCGATGACCATCTGCCCGCCAAACCAGATGACGACGGCCGTGGCCGCCACGCTCACCAGGTCCACCGCCGGGAAAAACAGCGCCGACAGCCGATTGGCGTGCAGATTTGCCTCCAGGTTCTCGCGGTTGATCCCGTCGGCGAAGGCGCGCAGGTTTCGCTCCTCGCGCGAGAAAGCCTGCACCACCCGCACGCCGCTGATGTTCTCCTGCAGGTTGGCGTTGACGGCGGCGATGGCCTTGCGCACCCGCCGGTACCGCTGTCGCGCCTCCTTCTGCCAGACCGCCGTTAGCGCGCCCAACACCGGTATGACGACGAACGCCAGCAGGGACAGGCGGGCGCTCATGCCGAACATGACTGCCACGATCCCGACCAGGACAAACACGTCGTTGACCGTGCCCAGGACGCTCCACGTGATCAGGTCTTGCAGCACGTGCACGTCGGACGTGAGGCGGGAGATGAGCCGCCCAACCGCGTGGTGCGAGAAGAAACGGAGCGAAAGGCGTTGCAGGTGCGCGAAGAGCAGCGTGCGGATTTGCACGATGATGCGCTGGCCGACGCGGTAGATGATCTGAATCTGCGCGTAGCGGCTGCCCCACATCACCAGGCGGCTTGCGGAGAAAGCGGCCGCCAACACGGCCAGCGCCTGCATGTCCCGCGCCACGATGCCCCGGTCAATGGCCAGGCGCACCAGGTACGGCCCGGCGAGCGAGCACGCCGACACCACCAGCATCAGCGCGCCCGCCCCCACCATCTGCGGCACATACGGCTTCAGGAAGGCCAGAAGCCTCCGCACAATCGCCGCGTTATAAACTTTTCCCAGAATCTCGTCGTCCGACATCCACTCACCGGCAGATTGGGCTAGCGAAGCGCCTCCACAATCGCCGACACATTATACCGCATCATGCCCAAATACGTGGAAGCGGGGCTTCCCGCTTCGCCCAGGGAGCCGGTGTAGAGGAAGACGAGGCGGACGCCGGTGTCCTGGGCCACGCGCTCGGCCAGGGCGGGGTTCACCGTCTTGCCGGTGAATATGGCGCGGACTCCCTGGGCGCGGATGGCATCTTCCAGCGCCGCCAAATCCCGGGCCGAGGGCGAGGCCAGCGTGCTGTAGCCGGGGATGACCGCGCCCACCTGCTCAAACCCGTACCGCGCCGCGAAGTAGGTGAAGGCCGTGTGATCCGTAACCAGTTTGCGATTGGCCGCGGGAATCTGCGCCACCTGCTGCCGAATCCAGGCGTCCAGTTCCCGCAGTTGCGCGGTGTACGCCTGGGCGTTGGCGCGGTACGTTGCCGCGCCCGATGGGTCCAGGGCGCTCAACGTGTCGCGGATGTTATCCACCCACACGATGACGTTGTTGGGGTCAAACCAGGTGTGCGGGTCGCCGCCCTCGTGGTGGTGAGCCTCCTCTTCGGCCGACTCGTCCTCGTGAGCCTCGGCGGCCTCCAACAGCGCGACGCCCGTGGAGACCGCGACCAGGCGGTTGCCCACCTGGGCGTTCGCCATGAGCGGCTCCAAGAACGTCTCCAGGCCCGCGCCGTTGGCGTACACGACGTGGGCTTTCTCCAAAGCCGTCATGTCCTGCGGCGTGGGCTGGAAGGAATGCGGATCTGCGCCCAGGGGCATGAGCACCGTCAGCGCGATGCGGTCGCCGCCCACGTTGGCAACCACGTCGGCGACGATGCTCGTGGTCGCCACCACGCGGAGTTTCTCGCCCGCGCCGAGCGCCACCGGCGACAGCGACGGCAACCCGTCCCCGCCGGGCGTAGCAGTAGGCGCGGTCCGGCAAGCCGAGCCGACAACCAGGACCGCCAGAGATAGCGCCAGGAGCAATGTTCTGCGAACCATCATGGTCATCCCCTCGCCGCAAAGTCTGGGCTACAATACGTCGGGCAGCGCGCACCTGTCAAATCGGGTTGTCATGTGCGCGGCCCCGCGGCGCGAGCGCGCCATGCCCAGCCCAGGAAGCACGTAGCGCGGCTTCCCATAGCCGCTGGTGGCTCCGTTCCCCATTCGCGTGGATTCGCGCGATTCGCGGTTACCGTTCGTAGCGCGGCTTCCCATAGCCGCCGGTGGCTACGCTCCATTCCCCATTCGCGTGGATTCGCGCCATTCGCGGTTACCGTTCGTAGCGCGGCTTCCCATAGCCGCCGAACGCACGGGGCAGGTATGGAAACCTGCCCTACGTCCTCGCTACCGCACCCTCCCCTTCTCTCCTCGCGCGGGGAGGGAAGGGGAGGGTGCGGGAGGAGATGGGTGAGGTCAAGAGCCCCCGCCCGCGTTGACAGCCCCGCCGCGCGCGCATACAATAGGCCAGACCCGCCAGGGTGGAGGAACCCATGCAGTTTTCGGCAAGAGAGTACTATGGCTTGCGCGCCATGACCGAGTGGGCCAGGCGCTACGGCGAGGGCCCGGTGTCGGTGGCCGAGGTGGCCACTGCCGAGGGCCTGCCCGTGCCCTATCTGGAGCAGATCATCCCCTCGCTGCGCGCGTCGGGGCTGCTCGTCAGCACGCGCGGCGCCCACGGCGGCTATGCCCTGTCGCGCCCGCCGCACCAGGTCTCTGTCGCCGACGTGATCCGCGCGCTGGAAGGCGACGTGGTCAGCCTGCGCTGCGCCGACGCCGACATAGCCTGCGCGCGCCTGGATCAGTGCGCGGCGCGAACCGTATGGGAGCAGGTGAACGCGCTGGTCGTGGGCGCGCTGGAACGCACTACCCTGGCCGACCTGGCGCGAGGGGGCGGATGATCGGCTCACAGTACCTGTACTTCGCTGCGCACATGGCGCGCGCCCGCCTGTTCGGCATCAAGCGGCCGCTCCTCAACGGGTTCAAACTCACCTATCGCTGCAACCTGAAATGCGCCGCCTGCCCGTTCTGGCGACAACCCCGACCCGACGTCCCCTACGACGTGGCCATCGCCGCCATGGACCGCCTGCGGGCCGACGGCGTGCGGCTGCTCATCCTGGAGGGCGGCGAGCCGTTCCTGTGGCGCGACGGCTCCAGGCGGCTGGAGGACCTGGTGGTCCAGGCCAAGCGCCGCTTCTTCACCGTGGGCGTGGTTACCAACGGCACACTGCCCATTGACACCAGCGCCGACATCGTGTGGGTGAGCATGGACGGGCTGCGCGACACCCACAACGCCCTGCGCGGCGACAGTTTTGACCGCGCCGTGGCCCACATCCGCGCATCTCGCCACCCGAAAATCCTGGCCAACATCACCATCGGCGCCCGCAACTGGCAGGAGATTCCCGACCTGGTGCGGTTCCTGAGCGGCATCACCAAAGGAATCACCATCCAGTTCTACTATCCCTTTGAGGGCACCGACGACCTGATGCTGTCCCCCGAGCAGCGGGACTGGGCGCTGGATCAACTCATGGCGCTGAAGCGGGAGGGGTTCCCCGTGTTGAACTCCTACGCGACCCTGCGCCGCCTGAAGCGCAACACGTGGCGCTGCCAACCCTGGCTCATCAGCACCACCGAGCCCGACGGCACCATCACGCAGGGCTGCTATCTGCGCAACCGCGCCGCCATTCATTGCTCCTACTGCGGGTTCGCGGCGCACGCCGAGATCTCGCTCGCCTACGACGGCAACATCCAGGCCATCTGGGCGGGCAAGCAGATTTTCGGATTCCGATAGGCGGGAGCCATGAGCGGCGAGGCGGTATCCGTTCCAAGCGGCCCAACCCTGGTGTGGGGCGGCAAGGGTGCGGCCCCCCGCGTCGTCGTCGCCTTGAGCGGCGGCGTGGACAGTTCCGTGGCGCTGGCGCTCCTGGCGCGCCAGGGGTACGACGTGGTCGGCGTCATGGCGCACTTCTGGGCCGAACCGTCCTGCGACGGGCGCGCCGCGCCCAACAAGTGCTGCTCCCCCGAATCCGAGGCGGTGGCCCGCCAGGTCTGCGAGCGCGTCGGCGCCCCGTTCTACGTGGTGGACTTGGCCGAAGCCTTTCGCCGCGCCGTCGTGGAGCCGTTCATCGCCGAGTACCTGCGCGGGCGCACCCCCAACCCCTGCCTGTACTGCAACCGCGACGTGAAGTTCGGGCTGCTGCTGGACTACGCCCTGGCGCAGGGGGCCCGCTTCCTGGCCACGGGCCACTACGTGCGCGTCCAGCGGGTCGGCGACACGTTCCGCCTGTTGCGCGGGCTGGACGCCCGCAAAGACCAGTCCTACGTCCTGCACATGCTGGGGCAGCGCGAACTGGCCCATGCTCTGTTTCCGCTGGGGGAACTGACCAAGCCCCAGGTGCGCGCGCTGGCCCACGACTTCGGGCTGGCCGCCGCCGAACGCCCCGAAAGCCAGGAAATCTGCTTCGTGCGCGACAACGATTACCGCCGCTTCCTGGCCGCCGTGGCCCCCGACGCCATCCGCCCTGGGCCCATCTACACCTCGGCGGGGGAACGCGTCGGCACGCACAAGGGGCTCCCGTACTACACCATCGGCCAGCGGGAGGGGCTGGGCATTGCCCACACCGAACCGCTGTACGTGCTGGAGATTCGCCCGCAGGACAACGCGCTGGTGGTGGGGCCGGCGCGCGAACTCGGGCGCGACAGGCTCACGGCGAGCCGCGTGTCCTTCGTGGCGGGCCACCCACCCGCGCTGCCCGCCCGCATCACGGCGAAAATCCGCTACGCCGCCAAAGAAGTCCCAGCCACCCTCGCCCGCGTGGAGGGCGACCGCGCCTGGGTGGAATTCGCCGCGCCCCTCCGCGACATCACCCCTGGCCAAGGCGTCGTCTTCTACGACGGCGAGGTGGTGCTCGGCGGCGGCATCATTGACGCGTAGAGGGAGATATGGACTACCTGACCGCTCCGGCCATGCTGTTGTCGCTGGTCTTGGCCACCGGACTGGCGGGCGTGTTCCAGTGGTGGCAGGGCAAACGAACCCGCGATGCGCTGCTCTACTGGGCGGCAAGCGCGGCGGGCTTCCTGGTGGGCCAGGCCGCGGCGGAAGCCGCCAGGTCGCCCGTCCCCATGCTGGGCCAGGTGCACGTGCTGGAAGGGGCCATCTTTGCGCTCGCCGCGATGTTCGTTGTCAAATGGCTCAAGTTATGATATAATGGGCGCGTGGCCGGAAAACGCAGGAGGAACGTATGGCTGAAGTTCGGGATGTGGCGATCATCGTTCTGGCGATAGAGTCCATCGTCGTCGGCGTGGTGCTCATCTTCCTGGTGATTCAGGTCAACAGCCTGATTCGCCTGCTGAAGGAAGAGATCAAGCCGCTGCTGGACTCGGCCAACGAGACGGCGAGCACCCTGCGCGGCACGACCACGTTCATCAGCGACAAGGTGGTCAACCCCATTGTGTCGGCCACCAGTTTTGTGTCGGGCGCACAGCAGGCGGCGAAAACCCTGCTCGGACTCCGTCGGCGCGCGCCCGGGGACAAGACCGAGACAGGCGAAGGGTAATCTCACACGCAAGCGAGGAGGATCAGAATGGCGAGAGATGGTGCTGGCGATTTTCTGGCGGGATTCATCATCGGCGCGGTAGTCGGCGCGGCGGCGGCGCTCCTGTTCGCGCCTCAGTCGGGGCAGGAGACGCGCACGCGGATTCGGGAGACCGGCCTGGAACTGCGCGACAAGGCCGAGGAGTTGAGCGCCGAGGCGCGGCGCGAGGCCGAGCGCCTGGCCGAAGAGGCCGCGAAGCGCGCCCAGGAGGCGCAGCAGAAGGGCCGCATCGTCCTGGAGGAGCAGCGCGCCAAGGCCGAGGAACTGCTGGAGAAGGGCAAGGCCCTGGCCTCCAAGAAGAAGGCCGCGCCCGCCGAGCCGGAAGCCTAGTCAACCCGCGCTACACCGTGGATTTGGGCAAAGGGGCCTGCAATCCGGTCAGGCCCCTATTGCTGTCCCGTGTCCGGCATTCCCCGCAGTCGGGCCATCGCCGCGGGAATGTGGCGTAGCAAGTCGCCGGCGGCCAGCCCCGACGGCCCGGTTTGCCGCGCCGCCAGTTCGCCCGCCAGCGCGTGCACGTACACCCCCGCCACCGCCGCGTCGGTCGGATTCACCCCCTGCGCCAGCAGCCCCACCAGGATGCCCGCCAGCACGTCGCCCGTGCCGGCCGTCGCCAGCGCCGCGTTGGCGAACGGGCACACGAACGCCGCCCCGTCGGGCGCAGCAACCACCGTGTGCGCCCCCTTGAGGATGACCGCCTTGCCCCATTCCCGCGCCGCCCGCGTGGCCACGCCGATTCGGTCCGCCTGCACGTCGGCCGTGGAGCAGCGCAGCAGGCGCGCCATCTCGCCCGGGTGCGGCGTCAGGATGCAAGGGGCCGCGACCCGCTCGTGCCAGCCCTCCAGCCCGGCCAGCGCGTTCAGGCCGTCGGCGTCTATCACCATCGGGCACGGCGGGGGTGGCGGAGGCGACTCCTGGCGCTCGGTGAACCCGATGC
>Ga0067045_1027699_pt1 | contig 69547 bp, 57 predicted proteins | sample TerdegcTABiofilm_FD_59184 | JGI IMG/M metagenome (GOLD analysis project Ga0067045, IMG submission 59184) | Combined Assembly of (Gp0054472, Gp0054536) Wastewater bioreactor microbial communities from Singapore -Terephthalate degrading...
CTCGTCATCATCGACGAGGCCCACAAGTGTTCGGCCAGGACAGCCTCAGGCGGACAGAATCGAGAATCCAAGGTTGCGACAACGAAGCGCTATGATTTGGCGTCGCGTCTCACGTCCCAAGCAGACCATGTCCTCCTCCTGACCGCCACGCCCCACCATGGGGATGAAGACAAGTTCGCTCATTTCCTTCGGCTCATCGATCCCGATCTGTTTCCGGAACCTCACCGTCTCGGGAAACAGGCCACCGCAATCCGCAAAGACGTTTTCCGCCTCGGTAAGGATTCGCCGTGGTCTCTCCGGAGGCTGAAAGAAGATCTCAGGGACGCAAACGGGAAACGCCTTTTCCCGGACCGGCATACCAACACCGTCACTTTCCACCTGAACAACGACGAGTACACCCTTTACAAGAGCGTTACCGCTTACATCAACGAGTTTATCCCGCAGCAGACCGGGCAAAGGCGTTCCTTTGCAGCGCTGACCCGAACAGTCCTGCAACGAAGATTGGTGAGCTCCACATGCGCCATTCACGAGTCTCTCAAGCGGCGGTTGAAAAAGCAGGAAGATCTCCTGGAAGAGCTTGAGGGACTTGCTCCGGCCCAGCGCGCCAAACGGCTGGCCGCTTTGCAGGGTCGCCTGCCTGATGCCGAGCAGGACGAAGACGATCTCGACGATGCGGTACGTGATCAATTGGTCGATGAGTACACGGCCGCGCTGGAAATTGAACAGTTGCGCGCGGAAATCTCCGCCCTCAAGGAACTCGTCGAGCAGGCGCGAAGGGTTCGGGAAAATGCGAACGATTCCAAGCTGGCCGCTTTGAAAAAGTGCCTCGGCGAGGCGCAGTTTATGGACCTGAAGGATGGCCGGGGAAAGCTCCTGATCTTCACGGAGCACCGAGATACCTTGGGCTACGTGCGCGATCATCTTGAACGATGGGGTTTTCCCACCTGCGAAATCCACGGCGGCATGAACCCCCCGAAAAAGAAAAGGTTACAAGCCGAAACTCAAACTTGTAACCTCTCGATTTCATGGTGCCGGAGGACGGACTTGAACCGTCATGACCGCGAGGGTCGGGGGATTTTGAGTCCCCTGCGTCTACCAATTTCACCACTCCGGCACGGGACCGATTATATAGGCGGGGCGTGTATTGTCAAGGAAAATGATCGCTGTCATGACAGTCCTGCCGGGCTCCTTCTCTCCTGTATTCAAATACATTGCCTCTTTTTCATGTTGACAACACTTGGAGCCTTATGTTAGACGGGTATTTCACATGCCGGGGCTGTAGCTCAGTTGGGAGAGCGCTTGAATGGCATTCAAGAGGCCAGGGGTTCGACTCCCCTCAGCTCCACCAGTATTTCACGAAGCGGCCGGATCATGGCCGCTTTTTCATTTCCGGGAGGCGGACGCAATTGCGTCAGGTCTTTGCCAGGGATTTCTTTCTCAACTCCTCGACTGAAAAAATGACGATCATGAATACCGCCAGGAGCGCCCAGTCTGTCAGGCTTATTGCCGTCGTATTGAAGAATTCCTGGAAGAACGGCAGATAAATGAGGGCGCAGGTGAAGACGATTTCAAACAGGATTCCCCAGATGATCAATCGGTTGGAAAAAAAGCCGAGCCGGAATGCAGACAGTCTCTCGCTCCTGCAGGCGAAGACGTTCGCGATCTGCATCACCACGATGCCGGCGAACACGATCGTAGTCGCGCGCAGATGAAGGGGGTTGACGAAACTGGTCTCGGAAGGTTCGAGCTGCATGCCGAAACTCCAGCCGCCCTGATAGAGGACGAAGAAATAAGCCGCGATCACCGCGGCCGAATTAAGGAGTCCCAGAAATATGTAGCCCCGGAAAAGGACAATCTTGTCCACGAGGCCTTTGCCTTTCGGCCTCGGCGGGATGTCCATGATACCCTTCTCAGGCTTTTCCACGCCCAGGGCGAGCGCCGGGAGCGTTTCCGTCCCCAGGTCGATGGCAAGGATTTGCATCGCCGTGATCGGCGCCGGTATTTTGAAAATAACGTACAGGATGAAAGGAATCGCCTCCGGCACCAGATGCGCGAAGATGTACGTAATAAATTTCCGGATGTTGTCGAAAACCGCCCGTCCTTCCTCTATTGCCGAAACGATACTTGCGAAATTATCGTCAGTCAGCACCATCTCCGCGGATTCCTTCGCAACGTCCGTCCCACGGATCCCCATGGCAATGCCGATATCCGCCCTTTTCAAGGCCGGCGCGTCGTTGACTCCGTCCCCCGTCACCGCGACGATATTGCCCATTTCCTTGAAGGCGTTCACGACGCGGAGCTTGTGCTCCGGGTTGACCCGGGCGAAGATGACTTCCTTCCGGAGCTTCTCTTTCAGGGCTTCATCGGAAATAGCCGACATCAGAGGGCCGGAGATGATCTCGGCCTTGTCGGAAGATACGATGCCGATTTCTTTGGCGATTGAGAGCGCAGTAAGACCGTAGTCTCCGGTGATCATCACCACCCGGATTCCGGCTTTCCTGCACATATCGATGGCCTCCTTGACCTCGGGCCTGGGAGGATCGTACATGGCCGCGAGCCCGATGAACACGAGATCCTTTTCAACTGTCTCCGCGGTCGTTTGCTCGTTGGCTGCTTCTTCCTCTCCCATGTCTCGAAACGCGACCCCGAGGACGCGCAGGCCCCTGCCGGCGAACTCGTCCACATGGCGGATGATCTCCTCCCTTTTTTCTCCGGTAAGGACGACGGCCTGCTTGTTCACGAGAAGCCTGGATGACAGTTCGAGCAATTCCCCCGGAGCCCCTTTGACGTAAGCCCGCAGGTCCGGGCCGTCCGCTTTGTGGATGGAACTCATCCGCTTGCGGACCGATTCAAAAGGGAATCTCCTGACAAGCGGATATTTTTCAGTAACGGTCTGGATGGACATTCCTGCTTTTTCAGCCAGCACGAGAAGAGCGCCTTCCGTGGGATCGCCTGCAACCATCCATTCCTTGAGGTCCTGCGCGGGAGGCATCAATTTTGCTGTACTGCAGAGGATGCAGGCCTGCAGGAAAAGCTCCAGGCTGTCTTCCGGGGTGAATATTTCCGAGGCCGGGCCTCTCCTGTTGTGGAATATAAAATCCCCTCTCGGCGCGTAATCCGCGCCGGTGACATCCACAAGCTTGTTATTGAGCCAGATTTTCTGCACGCTGATCCGGTTGGTCGTCAGAGTACCGGTTTTATCCGTGCAGATTACATTGGTGCAGCCGAGTGTCTCCACTGAGGAGAGCTTCTTTATGAGAGCGTTGCGTCTGGCCATGCGCTGGACAGCCATGGCAAGGGAGAGGGTGACCGTAGGGAGCAGCCCCTCAGGGACATTCGCGATGATGATGCCGATCGCAAAAACGGCGGAAGCGGCAAATGACAGTTTGGCGACGGCGCTGCCGACCAGTAGAAAGATGATTCCCAGGATGACTGCGATGAGTGCGATGATCCGGGTCAGGCGATTGATTTCCTGCTGCAGCGGGCTCGTGTCCATGCGGGTGGTCTGGGTAAGATAGGCGATCTTACCCAATTCCGTGCTCATTCCGGTCGCGATGACGATTGCCCTGCCGCTGCCCGAAACGATACTGGTGCCGGCGAATACCAGATTCGGTATCTCCGTCCAGAGCAGGTCTTTGCGGTCTTCCATGATAATGGCCCTCTTGTAGCCCGGCCGGGATTCTCCTGAAAAGACGCTGTTGTCTACTCTCAGTTCATGTGATTCGATCAGCCTCGCGTCCGCTGTAATATTGTCCCCCTCTTCGAAGAGGATGATGTCTCCGGGCACGACCTCCGCGGACGGGATCCGCCGGGGCCGGCCGTCCCTGATGACCGTAATGAACGAAGGTATAAGGCTTTTCAGGGCCTCCAGGGCTTTTTCAGCCTTGAATTCCTGCCAGAAACTGAATACGGCGTTGATGATGATCACGGCGATGATCGCCCATCCCACTTCGCGCATGCCGGCCAGGAAGGCAAGAATGCTGCCGACCCACAGCAGGAGGGCAAGGAGATTGGTCAGGTTGTCGAGAAACCGCTTCAGGAGAGAGACGCCCGCGGTTTTTTTCAGCTCGTTTCTACCGTAAGTCTCGAGGCGGCGGGCCGCTTCCTGCTCCGTAAGGCCCTGGGCCGTTGAGTCTATCTCCCGGTAGATCTCTTCTTCTGTGAGGGAAAGGTAACCCGCCCGGTCTACTTCGGTGCCCTTTAAAAGATCAAAGAGCTCCATTCGGGACTGAGCGCTGATCAGCCTGTGGACCAGGCTGCGGTTCCTGGCGAGGCTGGAAATAATGGAGATGATCTGGAGGTGGATTCCCGTTTCGGCCAGAGGAGTGAGAAACAGGATTATGAGATGCACCGGCCGCCCGTCGGGAGGATCGAAATCGGCGGCCGATCTGCATATGCCTACGAAAAAGATTTCTTTTTTCAGGTCTTTTATCCGGGCATGTGGAATGGCGACCCCGTTTCCTATTCCGGTTGAGCATTCGTTTTCCCTCTCCAGGATCCGGTCGATGATTTCCTTTTTATTGTCCAGTTTTTTATAGCGGGCGACAATGTCGATGATTTCGCGGACCACTCCCTCGCGGCTGCAGGATTTAAGATTGACGGACAACAGGTCTCTGTCGACCAGGGACGAAATCTTCATGATAACCGATGATTATTTGCATGAAGCGGGATTGTGACCAGAATAATATTAGCAGAGAAAACAGGAGACCGCAAATCGGCAGTCGATTATAGTGGGCGACATTGAAAAATCATCATCTTTCTGTAGAGTCATTCCGGCGCAAGCCGCAATCCGCGTCTTATTTGTTGGACCGGTCTTCGCCGGAATGAGGCAAACTTAGAACATCCACTACAGCGCATGGCTGCAGGCTAAATATCCGATGCGTCTTTCGATATCTTGAGCTTCCCCTCTCTGGTCATGGAGGCTTTGGTTTCCTCGATCCAGGACTGGAAATACATGTTTTCTTTTATCCTGAGGAGGGCGTTCCGGAAGGCCTCCTTTTTGGCGCCGAAATCCTTCGTGTCCAATGGGCTTTTGGATTTGAACCGGATAAGGATATAATCGCCGCCCGAGTTGAAGAAAGTGTCGGGATAGGGATGCTTCTCCGAGATCTGGAAGAGGGCCTGGGCCAGCTCCCGCGACTGACCGATTTTCGGTATTTCCACGCCGGGGAGAAAAAGGCCGGTCTCACCTGTCCTGAGTCCTGCGGATTGAGCGACCTTTCGGAAATCCTCCCCTTTCTTGAGTTGCTCGAAGATCTTTTCCGCCTCTTTTTTCGCCGCCGCGAGGGATTCATTCTCGATATATCTCTTGCGGACTTCTTCCCTGGCTTCCGCGAGGCCGGGGATGTACGATGGTTTGAGGCCGGTGACCTTCATCAGGTAAAAACCCTGCGATACCGCAATTACCGGGCTGAGGTCGTCTTTTTCCAGAGCGGCGAGATACTTGCCCGCATCTTTTACATGCGCGAGTTCCTCAGGCGGACGGTTCTTCGGGAAAAAGCCGGTCAAGTGTACCTTCAAGCTGTTTTTAGCGGCGTAATCATCAAGGTTGTCGGTCTGATAAATGATAGTCTGGGCTTTTTTTGCCGCTTCAGATGCCCTGTCCATCCCTTTCGTCATTTTGATCTCGGCGATGATTTTATCCCGCACTTCCCCGATCGGCGGGGCCTCTTTCCCTTTCCCTGCGAATCGGCTTCGGTGCTGGTTGTAATAGTCCCGGACTTCGTCGTCGGATATGCGGACGCCGGCGGCGTAGTCCGCTGCGGGGAAGAACAGATATTTAACCTGGATTCTTTCCGGCACCCGGAAATCTTCTCCATGCTCCTTCAGGTATTTTTCCAGATCCTCCTCGGTTGGTTTGATCCTGTTCGTGAATTCTCCCGGCGTGATCCGGATGAAGTCGATATTTATTTTTTCATTCTGGATCCGGTACAGGTAGGACAATTCTTCATCAGAAACCTTTGCCGCGCCTTTGATGAGGTTTTCCAGTTTCGCCGCCGCGATCCGCCGTTTCTGGCTTTCTTCGAAATCTCCAGCCGTCATTTTGAAATGGCGGAGTGTCTGCTGATAAATGCGGCTGTCGAAAACCCCCTCCCTCTGGAATGCGGGGTAGGACAGAATGGATTGCCTTACTTCATCATCGCTGACATGGATATTGAAATCCTTCGCCTTCAGCGCGATGACGGCCTGGTTGATCATAGAATCCAGGACCTGCTGTTTCAGATTCAATTTTTTCAGGTTTTCGTCCGTCAGATTGCCGTAAAGCTGGCGGTAGGCGTCCATCGCGTTCTGATATTCCTGGCGGAATTCGGCATATGTGATCACTTTGCCGTCTACCGAAGCCAGCGTCTCCGAATCCTTGTGGCCTCTCATGGAGCCGAAATAGAAAATGAAGACGACAATGATGATGATCAAAAGAATCTTCATCAACCAGTTCTTGGCCTGTTTCCTCATAAACTGAAGCATAATGCCTTCTCCCGCGTGGAAATGGTATCGGATTTAAGTAATATAAGAGACTTTAAAAAGCAATGGATATTTCCATTGACTAATTGCAAGTTTTTTCTTTACTGTCCTTTCGGGATGATGGAAAGCCTTGGCCTGATCCCTGAACCCCTCGACTTATAGTCGAAGGCGGTTTAGTCTTTACTGAAAACATTGGCTGAAAAAGACATTGATTAGACTAACTAAATACTGTATAAAAGCTCATTTAATCATCGTACGGCATCAATGAAAACGAAAAGTCGGAGGGGAATACATTGTTATTTGATTTCATTTTAGGGAAATTCTCAAACGATCTGGCTATCGATCTTGGAACCGCCAATACACTGGTCTATGTAAAAGGGAAAGGCATTGTATTGAGCGAGCCGTCGGTCGTCGCCGTCCACCGCGATTTGCGGGGGGTGCAGAAAGTGTTGGCGGTGGGAGCGGACGCAAAAAGAATGCTTGGCCGGACTCCTGGAAATATTGTTGCCATAAGGCCTATGCGCGACGGGGTGATCGCCGATTTTGAAATCACCGAAGCCATGCTCAGGCATTTTATTATGCGTGTCCACAACCGCAGGACCCTCGTCCGTCCGCGGATCATCATATCCATTCCCTCGGGGATCACGCAGGTGGAAAAGAGGGCGGTCAAGGAGACTGCGGAATCGGCCGGGGCCAGGGAAGTTTACCTGATCGAGGAACCAATGGCCGCCGCTATCGGGGCCGGGCTGCCCATCAAGGAGCCGATCAGCTCCATGATCGTCGATATCGGCGGAGGGACGACCGAAGTGGCCGTCATTTCCCTTTCGGGGATTGTATATTCGAAATCCGTCCGCGTCGCCGGGGATAAAATGGACGACGCCATCGTCCAGAGCATGAAAAGAAAATACAGCCTTTTGATCGGCGAGAGGATGGGAGAGATGATCAAAACAGCGATCGGGTGCGCTTATCCGGACAAGGAAATCAGAACGGTGGAAGTCAAGGGGAGGGATCTGATATCGGGGATCCCCAAGATCATAGAAATAGATTCGGAAGAGGTCCGGGAGGCGATCATGGAGCCGGTGAGTATCATTGTGGATACGATCAAAGACGCCCTTGAGCAATGCCCTCCTGAGCTTGCGGCCGACATCGTGGATAGAGGGATCGTATTGACCGGTGGAGGGGCCCTCCTCAGGAATCTGGATATTCTTCTGAAGGAGGAGACATGTTTGCCGATCACGATAGCCAACGATCCCCTTTCAACCGTCGCCAGGGGTGCCGGAATGGCATTGGACGAACTGGATCTGTTAAAACAGGTCACTATTCAGATATGATGACTTCCAAAAAGTCCCTCTGCGGAAAAATGTCGTGAGCTGATTGTGCCGCCAGGGGGCACCCCGCGTGTGTGCGATGTTATTTCCAAGAAAATACCAAGCAATTACCATAGCGTCCATTCTTATCATCCTCTCCCTGATCATTCTTTCTTTCAATCTCAAGCGGCCTGGTGAGCCGGGTTTCATCCGCAAGCTTGTCATGGAGGCGGCATCTCCCCTTGAAGCGATGATAACCGGATCGATCGATGGGATTCGGGGGGTCTGGAAAAGATATATCTTTCTTGTGGGGCTGGAGGAAGAAAACCGTGCCCTCAAGAGGAAAATCGAGACCCTGACGAATGAATTAGTCAATTACCGGGAATCCTATCTCGAAGGTCTGCGCCTGAAAGAGCATATGGCTCTGCGGGAGACTCATCAATTGCCGATGACAACGGCTCGGGTAGTCGGCAAAGAGAATTCCTCCATTTTCAAAACGATACTCATTAATAAGGGGACTTCCGAGGGGCTGCGGCCGGGACTGCCGGTTTTATCGGCACAGGGCGTTGTGGGGCGGATAATCGAATCCTCGTGGAATGTCTCCAGGGTCCTCCTCGCCATTGATTACAACAGCAACATCGATGCCGTTATCCAGGGGAGCCGTTCCCAGGGCATATTGCAGGGCGGAGGTGCCATGGGCTGCATTCTTAAGTACGTCGAGCGCTCGGAGGAGATCAAGGTAGGGGATGCCGTCCTCACATCCGGAATGGGTGGCGTCTTCCCCAGGGGTTTGCTCCTCGGTACAGTCGTCAGCGTGGACAGGAAAGATTCCGGACTGTTTCAGCGCATCGATGTTATGCCGGCTGTTCACTTTTCCAGGCTGGAAGAGGTATCTGTGATCATGCCCCTGGAGAAAGAGAAATGATCTTCTATCTGCTCCTGCCCGTCTTTTCGTTGATCCTCCTGGTACTTCAGACGACCATACTGGACCTTTTCTTTCTGGGGAAAATGGGGCTCGAGATATCCCTTGTCGTGGTCATCTACGCGGGTTTTCATCTTAATGCGAGCCGGGGCGGCATCCTGGCGTTCGTCATGGGTTTTCTCCTGGACTGCATCACCGGCTCCATTACGGGATTATTTACTTTTTTCTATGTTGTGGTATTTTTCTCATCGAAGATCGTTTCCTTCAGAGTGTATGCTGAGGGATTATTCTTCATAATGTTCTTTACTCTCGTATGCGCCCTGTCGGAAGGCGTGTTTATCATGCTGCTTTACCGGCTTATTTACGGTGTTGATATATCCACGAGCCTGTTCAGGCTCTTTATACCGCAGGCTCTGGTTGCGGGCGTTCTGAGTCCCGCGCTTTTCGCATTCTTTGACCGCTTCAAGGTTTTGAGGGATGTCACAGAGCAATAACAGACTGTCCAGGTACGACTCGAGCCGGTTCAGGAGAAAGTTTAACGTTCTCCTCTGGATCATATCAGTGTCTCTTTCGGTTCTGGTCGTCCGGATGTGGTACCTGCAGGTCATCAAAGGTGATGAACTGAGGCAGAGGTCGGAAAACAACAGGATCAGGATCAACGAAATCAAGCCCCTCAGGGGAACGATTATCGACACAAAAGGGACTATTCTGGCCGGAAACCAGCCCTGTTACGATGTGTCGATCGTTCCGGGAAACGTGAAGAACGTGAAAGCCGTCGTGAAGATGCTGGAGGATTTTTACCGGCAGGAGGGCATCGATTTCAGCAGAGGCGCCGACGCAGTAGACAGGGCCAGATCCTTTGTGCCCATAAAACTTGCGAAGAACATCAGTCGCAGGGAACTCGCGGTCGTCGAAACACACTCGGTCGAACTGCCCGGCGTATCCGTCGAGGTGATTCCGGTTAGGCGTTATCTGATGGGCGAAATGACAGCCCATGTTCTCGGGTATGTTAGCGAGATCAGTCCTGATGAGCTGAAATCGGATGCATCGAGGACGTACAAGCCCGGGGACCGTGTCGGGAAATACGGAATTGAAAAATTCCTGGATAGATTTCTCAAGGGGATCAGCGGCGGAGAGCATGTGGAAGTAAATGTCTCCGGCAGAAGGGTAAGGGTGCTTGGTAAAGTGGATCCAGTCCCTGGGCACAATGCGATTCTGACGCTGGACGCCGATCTCCAGAAGACGGCATGGGAAGCCATGGAAGGGAAGGTCGGGTCTGTCGTCGCCATGGATCCGCGCGACGGTTCCGTGAGGGTGCTCCTGAGCAGGCCTTCTTTCGATCCGAATCTCTTCAACCAGGGAATCCCGATCGCCGACTGGGAAAGCCTCTGCAACGACCCGCTGCGCCCGATGGAGAACAAGGCGATTGCCGGCCAGTACCCGCCCGGCTCCACATATAAAATGATCATCGCCGCGGCCGCATTGCAGGAAGGGCTTATCACGCCGGATACCGCGTTCAACTGCACCGGTTCTTACCAGTTCGGCAACAGAACCTACCGGTGCTGGCAGAAAAAGGGGCATGGCAGGGTGAGTCTGCACCGCGCCATTGTCCAGTCCTGCGACGTTTATTTTTATAATGTCGGAAGGATCGTGGGCGTGGACAAGATAGCGGAGTACGCGCGGGCCTTCGGCCTCGGAGAACCGACGGGGATCGACCTGCCGGGTGAAAAATACGGGCTGGTGCCGACCCGCGAATGGAAGCTCAAACGGTTCAGGGAACCATGGCAGCTTGGCGAGACACTCTCCATTTCCATCGGGCAGGGTTTCAATTTGGTTACCCCCATCCAGTTGCTCAATGCCTACTGCGCCCTGGCGAACGGGGGCACTCTGTATAAGCCGAGGCTGGTCGAGAGAATAGAGACGATCGACAGGCAGATTATCAAGGAGTTCAAACCGGAGGTGAAAGCGCATCTGCCGCTTTCCAAGGAGACGATAGAGCTTTTGAAGTACGGTCTCTGGGGCGTGTGCAATGAAGGAGGGGGGACCGGCGGCGCCCTGCGGAGGAAAGAGGCGGACGTGGCGGGGAAGACAGGGACTGCCCAGGTTGTCGCCATGAAGGATGACCGCAAGAGCGCGACCGGATGGCAGTTCCGGGACCACGCCCTTTTTGTCGCGTTCGCCCCGGTCGACAACCCTGAAATCGCCGTGGCTGTAATTGTGGAACATGGGGGGCACGGCGGTTCGGCGGCGGCTCCTGTCGCCAGAAAAGTGATCGACGCCTATTTCAGGAACAAGGCCGCAAACGGCGTCAGGCAGCAGGCCGCAGCCCAGCCGGGAAACGCCGGCGCGGATCAGAAAAAAGCCACGGAAAGCAATGAAGTGCCGGAGGAAGGGGATTGATCATGAGGTTTGACCGCAGACTGCTTTTCAATTTCGACTGGGTTCTTCTGCTCCTCGTCATCTTGATCTGCGGGATCGGTCTTTTAAACATCTACAGCGCGGGATCCAGCATCGCCTCGAAGACGGAGCCGATCTATGTAAAGCAATTTTTCTGGTTCCTGCTGGGGTTTGTGATGATGATGATGTGTTTCTGCGTGGATTACCGCCTGATAAATCAGTACAGCTACATTATCTACGGTGCCACCGTTTTTCTCCTTCTCGTCCTATTTTTTTACGGGGAGGTCACGAGAGGGACACAGCGGTGGGTTGTGATCGGCGGCTTTTCGTTCCAGCCTTCGGAAATTGCCAAGCTGAGCGTTATCCTGGCCCTGTCTAAATACTTCAGTGTCCAGGAGATTGAGGAAGACTACACCCTGAAGAGGCTCTGGCTCCCCTTTCTGATCGTCATTATACCGTTTCTGCTCATTTTGAAACAGCCGGACCTCGGGACGGCCATGATCCTGATCATTATTTTCGTTTCCATGGTGATATTCGTCGGGATCAAGTGGCAGTCCGTCGTCATAGTGGTCACAAGCGGCGTCCTGCTGCTGCCGCTTTGCTGGATGGTCCTCAAGGATTACCAGCGGGAACGGATAATGACGTTTCTCGATCCGGAAAGGGACCCCCTCGGGTCGGGATACCATATTATCCAGTCCATTATCGCAGTAGGCTCGGGCGGATTCCTGGGAAAAGGATTTCTGAAAGGGACACAGAGTCAGCTGAGATTCCTTCCCGAACACCAGACGGATTTCATCTTCTCGGTTTTCGCGGAGGAATGGGGTTTTATTGGAGGCTTGGTCCTGCTGGTCCTCTTTCTCGCTCTGATCCTGTGGTGCCTGAGAATCGCTCAGCATTCGAGAGACCTGCTGGGGACTCTGATCGCGTTCGGAATCACCATGCTGATTTTCTGGGAAGTTCTCATCAATGTCGGAATGGTTCTCGGTATTGTTCCTGTGGTGGGTATCCCCATGCCGTTCATGAGCTATGGCGGCTCCGCGCTGGTTGTGTTAATGATGGGTGTAGGATTATTGATGAATATCAGTGTGCGCAGATTCATGCTGTCACCGTGATGACGAATGAAAAAGCACGGAACCTGAAACTTCAAACTGGGAACCAGGTAGTAAAATGATCGGGAAAAAGAAGAACAAGAAGCAAGACGAAGAAGTGAAAGCCTTTCTTGGAAGCGGGACCGAATTTGATGGAAAGCTGATTTTTACAGGCTCCGTCAGGGTGGACGGGCGATTCAAAGGAGAAATTTACGGCGGCGGCGGGGTCCTGATATCAGGAGAGGGATCCCGCATAGAGGGTACCATAGCCGTGGACAATATCATCATCAGCGGTGATGTCATAGGTACTCTGGAAGTGAAGGACAAGGCGGAGATCTATTCCCGGGGGAGATTTTTCGGGACCATGAAGGCCTCCAAGCTGATCGTTCAGGACGGGGCGGTCCTTGAGGGGAATTGCCAGATGTGCCACGAAACAGACGGAATAAAAGATATTGACGACGCCCGGGAATGATTCTCCTCTTTCCGGCATTCCATCTGGGTTTATTTTATTTCCCTTGATCCCGAATACTGCAGAAGAGCCAAAAAAGACTTGACAACGCTACCCTCTTGTGATTAGAAAGCAACGTTTCATGGTCCGGTGGAAGGGTTTTTAAATGAAAAGGAGCAACCAATTATTTTCCCGCCTGGAAAGGCTCGCGTATCTGGTCGTATGTTGAATTATTTTTAAAAACCGGGTGATATTATTGTCACTCGGTTTTTTTTTGAATAAAGTCGAAAACGAGGTCGCCGAATGGTAAGTTTAGATTATACACTTTTTATTCAGATCGCGAATTTCCTCATTCTCATCTTCGTCCTGAACATGCTTCTTTATAAGCCTATTTTGAGAATTCTGGACCGCCGCCGCGAGAAGATCGCTAAGGCCGAGGAGGAAGTGAAAAATATTAACCGGACGATCGAGCAGAGGATGGCCGAATACGAAGAAAAAATCCGCCTGGCCAAGCTGGAAGCCATGGGTCATCGCAATGAGATACAGCAGCAGGGCGCGCAGGTCGCGAAAGAGCTCATAGATCAGGCGAAAGATGAGATATCCGCCATGGTTGAGCAGTTCCAGCGTAATCTGGCCGCGGAGATGGAGCAGGCAAGGAGTATTTTGAACAATCAATCCAGGACAATATCCATGGAGATCGCGGAAAAGGTATTGGGGAGGAGTGTTCAATGAGAGTGTGGTTTAGTACGAATCTATCCCGGCGATCTTTATGTCTCCTTTCGATGGTTTTTCTCGTGTCCGTTCTGGCGGCCGGAATCTGCGCCGCGTCATCCGGCGGAGCGGAAGGGGGCCACGGCGGCACGAAATTGATTGATTTTGCGTGGAGAATCTTGAATTTCGCCGTCCTCGCTTTTCTCCTCTACAAGATGACGTGGAGGAAGATCAAGGACTTCTTCGTCGGCAGGCGGGAAGGGATCAAGATCGCCTTGGAACAGGCGGTGGCCGCGAAAGAGGAAGCCGAAAAGAAATTCAAGGAGTATTCAGACCGTCTGGCGAAGGCGACAGAGGAGATTGCGGGAATTTCTGAAATGATCAAGGCCCAGGGGCAGGTCGAAAAGGAAAAGATTATTGAGAATGCGAAGATCGCCGCTTCGAAGATGAAGGAAGACGCGAAGGCCAGAATGGAACAGGATCTCGCCGCCGCATCCAGCCGGTTAAGGGCCGAAGCGGCCGAGCTTTCCGTCAAACTGGCTGAAGAGACTTTGAAGAGAAAGGTTGAAAAGAAAGATCACGAACAGATGGTTAAAGATTTCTTAGATAGGATGGTGAAGCAGAATTGATTAAAAACAGCGTTGCAAAACCTTATGCGCAGGCTCTTTTCGATATTTCAAGAGAAGAAAACAAATATCGGGAATACTATGATGAATTGAACCGTTTTTCATCCCTTCTGAAAGAAAACCCCGATCTTAAGGAATTTTTCGCGAACCCGATTTTCGACCGCGACGAGAAGAAAGCCGTGGTTACAGAGGTGCTTAAAAGGACGGACGTTTCGGCGACAATCGCGAATTTTCTCCGGCTGCTTGTGGACAAGGGCAGGATAAGTATTCTCGACGACATCGAAGAGCATTATCGGGAATTGATCGATCAGGTCCTGAAAAAGGTGAGGATCGACATCAAAACCGCCTTTCCATTGACGGATGGATTATACGCCGATCTCAAGAAGACACTGGAGGAAATGACCGGCAAGGCGGTTGAAATGAGTATTCATGAGGATCCATTATTGCTGGGCGGCATTGTTGTGAAGATCGGCGATACCCTTTATGACGGCAGTATCAGATCGCAACTTAACCACATAAGGGAACTCTTAAGGGAGGGTAAATAGAGGATGGAAGCAATCAGGGCAGAGGAAATTAGCCAGATCATTTCAAGGCAAATCAAGGATTACGAGAAGAAGCTTGATATCAGCGAGACCGGGACCGTTCTTTCTGTCGGTGACGGGATCGCCAGGGTGTATGGTGTTGAAAAGGCCATGGCAATGGAGCTCCTTGAGTTCCCCGGCGGTATCCTGGGAATGGTTCTCAATCTCGAGCAGGACAACGTCGGCGTGGCCGTCCTCGGCGAGGTCACCCATATCAAGGAAGGCGATATCGTCAAGAGAACCGGCAGGATCGCGCAGGTTCCGGTCGGCGACGCTCTCCTCGGACGCGTCATAGACGCGACGGGTGCACCGCTCGACGGAAAAGGGCCGATTGAGGCGACGGAGTTCAGGCGTATCGAGATGGTTGCTCCGGGAGTCATCGCGCGCCAGCCTGTCAACCAGCCGATGTATACCGGCATCAAGGCGATCGATGCCATGACTCCCATCGGACGCGGCCAGCGCGAGTTGATCATCGGCGACCGCCAGATCGGGAAAACCGCGATCTGCATCGATGCCATTATCCGCCAGAAAAACACCGGTGTGAAATGTATTTATGTCGCTATCGGCCAGAAGAAATCCACCGTGGCCCAGGTTGTCGAGGCCTTGAGAAAGAACGGCGCGATGTCCTATACCTGCGTTGTCGCGGCCTGCGCCAGCGACCCCGCAACACTGCAGTATATCGCCGCCTATTCCGGATGCAGTATCGGCGAATACTACCGCGACAGCGGGCAGGATGCCTTGATATGTTATGACGACCTCTCAAAACAGGCGGTGGCATACAGGCAGATATCGCTCCTCCTGAGAAGACCTCCTGGACGCGAGGCCTATCCCGGAGACATCTTCTATAACCACTCCCGGCTGCTTGAGCGGGCCGCCCGCGTGAATCAGGATCTGGGCGGAGGATCTCTCACGGCGCTCCCAATAATAGAGACCCAGGCCGGAGACGTATCGGCGTATATCCCGACGAATGTTATTTCGATCACTGACGGCCAGGTTTACCTGGAGCCGAGCCTTTTTTATTCCGGTATCCGGCCCGCGATCAATGTCGGGCTTTCGGTTTCCAGGGTCGGCGGTGCCGCGCAGGTAAAGGCGATGAAGCAGGTTGCCGGCACCCTGAAGCTCGAGCTGGCGCAGTACCGGGAAATGGCGGCATTCGCCCAGTTCGGAAGCGATCTCGATAAGGCGACGCAGGCCCAGCTAGAAAGAGGCGTGCGGCTGGTCGAGATCCTGAAGCAGCCGCAGTATCAGCCGATGGAACTGTCGCAGGAAGTCGTCGTTCTCTTTGCGGGCGCCAGAGGTTTCCTGGACAAATACGAAGTGTCCAGAATCAAGGATTACGAAGCCCAGTTGCTCTCCTTTGTTCAGAGCAAGTATCCTGAAATCATGACGGAAATAGACGATAAGAAGGTCATCAGCCCAGAGCTCGAGAAGAAAATGAAGGATGTTTTGACGGAATTCGATTCGGTCTTCGTAACTCAGTAAAGCGAACTTCCGTGACAGTGGAAGGATAACAGCAAAGGGAGTATTCTTAGATGGCCGCATTAAGAGATATCAGGCGGAAAATAACGGCGGTACAGAAAACCAAGCAGATCACACGCGCTATGAACATGGTCGCCGCCTCGAAATTGAGAGCCGCCCAGTTGAGGATGGAAAATTTCAGGCCCTATGCAATCAAGTTCATGGACGTTCTGAAAAGCCTCGCATTGCGCGTGGATCCGCGGACGCACCCGCTTCTGGCGGTTCGGGATCCCAGGAAGATCAGGGTTATCTGCATGACTTCCGACAGGGGACTGTGCGGCGGATTCAACTCGAATATCATAAAGCTGACGGAAAAGTTCATCAAGGACAAGGAAAAGGACGGACTGGAGATATCCCTGATCCCGGTAGGCAGGAAGGCCAGGGATTTCTTCCGAAAAAAGGCGAAGATCGTCAATGCGCATTCCGATGTCTTCGGCAAGTTCGACATGAGCCTTGCAAACCGCATCGGAGAAGACGTCATCCCTTCGTTTATTGCGGAGGAATATGACGAGCTTTATTTGATCTACAGCGAATTCACCAATGTAGCCATACAGAGGCCGATTGCGGTAAGGCTGCTTCCGATTCCTTCCGTCGGTATGGATGAAGAAATTGAGCCGGACAAGAGGCTGGAGTACATCTACGAGCCATCGGAAGAGGCTCTCCTCGACCAGCTCCTGCCCATGTATGTCCGTGTGCTGATTTATCGCGCCCTCGTGGAAACGTCGGCCGGAGAAAACGCGGCAAGAATGATGGCCATGGATAATGCCACAAACAACTGCGATGAAATGATCCAGAGCCTTACCCTGACGTTCAACAAGACAAGGCAGGCCGCCATTACAAAGGAATTGATGGATATCGTAGGCGGCGCTGAAGCGCTGAAGGGTTAATTTTCAGTTCACGCGCGGCTCGGAGATTTGGAATAAATAGATTTTAATGATCAAGGAGAGAGGAAATGAACGAAGGACGTATCGTGCAGGTTATCGGGCCGGTTGTCGATGTTTTATTCGAGGATGGCAAGCTACCGCAGATTCTGGATGCCCTGACCATATCGAACCCGACTATCAGTGATGAGGAGGACAATCTCATTATCGAAGTCGCGCAGCATCTCGGAGGAAATATCGTAAGGTGCATAGCGATGGACGTTACCGACGGGCTGGTCAGGGGGATGAAGGTGAAAAATACAGGAGCCCCCATTATGGTGCCGGTAGGGGAGGAGACGCTGGGAAGGATTATGAATGTCGTGGGGAGGCCCGTTGACGGACTTGGGGCGATCAATCCGAAGCACAAAATGCCGATCCACAGGGAAGCGCCTTTGTTTACCGAGCAGGATACATCCGTTCATGTCCTTGAAACAGGGGTGAAGGTCATCGATCTGCTCGTACCCTTTCCCAGAGGAGGAAAAATGGGGATGTTCGGCGGTGCGGGCGTCGGAAAGACGGTTGTTATGATGGAGATGATCCACAATATCGCCATGCACCATGGAGGTATTTCGGTGTTTGCCGGCGTGGGCGAGAGGACAAGAGAAGGAAATGACCTTTATCTGGAAATGAAGCAATCCGGCGTCATCTCCAAAGCCGCGCTGATATACGGGCAGATGACGGAGCCCCCTGGGGCCAGGGCTCGGGTTGCGCTCACCGGACTTACGGCCGCGGAGTATTTCCGGGATGTGGAAGGCCAGGACGTGCTCCTCTTTATTGACAATATTTTCAGGTTTACACAGGCGGGATCCGAAGTTTCAGCGCTCCTGGGAAGAATGCCCTCCGCAGTCGGTTACCAACCGACGCTGGCCACTGACCTCGGCGAGCTTCAGGAAAGGATCACATCGACCAACAAGGGATCCATTACAGCGGTGCAATGCGTGTACGTTCCGGCGGATGACTTGACCGACCCGGCGCCGGCCACGACATTCGCCCACCTGGACGGGACAGTGGTTCTGTCCCGGCCTATTGCGGAGCTGGGCATCTATCCGGCTGTCGACCCGTTGGATTCGACATCCCGTATTCTCGACCCGAACGTTCTCGGCGAAGAGCACTACTCTGTCGCCCGGAACGTACAGTTGATCCTGCAGAAGTACAAAGACCTTCAGGACATCATCGCAATCCTCGGAATGGACGAGCTTTCCGAAGAGGATAAGCTGATAGTCGGCAGGGCAAGAAAGATCCAGAGATTCCTGTCGCAGCCTTTCTTCGTGGCCGCGCAGTTTACCGGCACGGAAGGAAAGTTCGTTCCGGTCAAGGAGACGGTCAGAGGTTTCAAGGAGATCCTGGAAGGCAAGCACGATGATCTTCCGGAGCAGGCTTTCTACATGGTTGGCGGGATTGACGAGGTGGTCGAAAGAGCGAAGAGACTCGCGGAATAGGCAGGTCGGAGGATCTCAATGGCGGATGAATTGATGCTGGAAATCGTTACGCCGGAGAAAGTTGTCTTCAACGGCAAAGTCGAGGAGGTGACTATACCCGGTACGGAGGGGGAGTTCGGGGTTTTGATTGGGCACGCCTCTCTCTTGAGTTCGGTCAAGTTCGGAGAATTGAATTTCACCAGAGAAAATAAGAAAATCTATTACGCCATCAATACGGGTTATGCAGAAGTGACGGGCCAGAAGGTGACGATTCTCGTGGAATCGGCGGAACGCTCCGATATGATCGATAAGGAAAGGGCGGCGAGAGCCAAGGAAATTGCCGAACAGAAGTTATCGAAAATGGCGAAGGAAGATCCCGATTACGAGAAAGTCAAAGGAGCTCTGGAAAGGGCGGAGACAAGGCTCAAAATAGCTGAAAGGGGATAAGCGGAAGCTGTTTTTTATCGTGGGTGAAAAAATCGAAAGTTAGCGTGAGCCAGGGTACGTTATCCTGGCTCTTCTTCTTTCAAAACCCGTAATCGCGGGATTTCCTTTCACGAGAGGTATTTTGATTGCTGGCAGGGCGCTGTTATTGTAAGCTCAATCATTTCAAGTCTGCTGGAGGCTGGAAAGGACTGCGGGATGATCCGGCCGGATGCAAATAGGAAAACGATTCTGTTTTGTCTGTTTCTGCTTCTATTGGTCGCGGCGTTCTATCCACATCCGGCGCAGGGGGCTGTTGAATCGCAACAACTGCAAACGACCGGCCATGAGACCATCGGGCGCGAGCTTCCGATCTGGTCGATTCTGCCTTTCGTGGGGCTCTTGTTATCGATTGCTCTCGGCCCCCTCGCGATGCCGCATTTCTGGCATCGTCACTATGGAAAAATATCCGCTTGCTGGGCGGTCCTTTTCGCCGTTCCTTTTCTTTTCGCGTTTCCCGGCACCGCTGTCCGGGAAATCGTTCATGTATTCCTGGTCGATTATATTCCGTTCATAATCCTGTTGTGGTCACTCTTTACTATTTCGGGGGGGATTGTCATCGGCGGCGATTTGAAGGGTACGCCTTTTTTCAATACCATCATGCTCCTTATCGGGACGATCCTGGCCTCCTGGGTGGGGACGACCGGGGCCGCAATGATAATGATCCGGCCGGTATTGAAAGCGAACAGGGACCGGCTGAGGAAAGCGCACCTGATATGTTTCTTCATCTTTCTTGTCGCCAATATCGGAGGCGCCCTCACACCACTGGGCGATCCCCCTCTTTTCCTCGGTTTCCTGCACAATGTCCCTTTTTTCTGGGTGACCGTCAATTTGTACTCCCATATGTTTTTTAGTGCGGGCATTCTGCTGGTCCTGTTCTACTTCGTCGATCGCTTTCATTTCAGAAAGGAAGAAGTGAAGGGGCAGGAGAAGGCGCATACGGGGGTGCGGATTAAAATAGAAGGCCTCATCAATTTTACTTTTCTGGCCGGTGTCATCGTTGCGATCCTGATCAGCGGTTATTGGCAGCACGGGCACATCGACCTGCTGGGTACCAGAATCCAGTATCAGAATCTGTTCAGGGATATCGTGATACTGATTATGGGATTTCTGTCGCTTTATTTTACTCCGGCGCAGTACCGCGAAGCCAATGACTTCGGATGGGCACCCATGAAGGAGGTGGCCAAGATATTTGCGGGCATTTTCGTTACGATCATCCCGGCATTGGCGATTCTGAGAGCCGGCAATGAAGGAGCCCTGAGTTGGATCATCTCTTCCATCAGGGGACCTTTTCATTATTTCTGGGTTTCGGGGTTCCTCTCCTCTTTCCTGGATAACGCCCCGACTTACCTTACTTTCTTCAACACGGCGCTCGCGAAATTGCGAATGACCGAGGCTATGATCCCAGCAGCATTAGATGTAACAGGCGCCGCCTGCAATGTCGAGTTCATAGGGTATTTAAAAGCCATCTCGGCGGGCTCGGTCTTCATGGGTGCCAATACTTATATAGGCAACGCCCCCAATTTCATGATAAAATCAATTGCGGAAGAAGCGGGTATAATCATGCCGAGTTTTTTCGGTTATATTTTCAAATATTCGCTTCCTATTCTTATCCCGGTTTTTATTCTGGTCTCCTGGATTTTTTTCTGAAGGCATTTTAAAAACACAGGCTGAAGGCGAAAAACTGGCGACAATGGCAAAGCTCTCTTTTGCGGATTAAAGGAGTCGGAAGAAGTGGAAGACATTTCTTATCTTTTCGGCCTTTCTTCTTGGCATATGAGTCCTTACCAGTGTGCCGGAGGTCCACCTTGAACGGGGGGTAGTCCATGGAAAGCAAATATTATGAGTTGGTCCTGGAGGGACGCTACGAGTTGATCAAGGGGTTTGTCCTGGGATATCTGGAGGGAAAGGGGATTGAGGGTGAAGCTGTTTTTGAGCAGGAACACCATATTCAATCACGAGGAAGGCTGAAGCAGATTCTGCGTCTGCTCGCGGTGGAAGACCAGGCGCGCATTCTCATCGGCGAAAATCTCGGCCGTCTGCTGCGCGATGTGCTGGAAAAGACCGGTCGCAGGCTGGATATCCGGATTGTCTCCTTCCGGGAGATTTCAACGGCCTGGTTCACCTTCCGCTACCAGGCGTTCTCCAGACAATTCGGCGATGAGCTGAAGGGGCTTTTTGCGAATCTTCCCGAGAATGTCAAGCTGACGGACTATGAATTAAAAGAAAACATCAGGCGTGAAGCGAAAGGAATCGAAGCCTATGCGCCCGAGCACGAATACGAAATCAAGGCAAGCGGAAAAATTGCCGGGCCGGCTGGACCGGTAATCGATTTCTATGACAGGGCGGAACATTATCCATTGATCGAGCTGGATGAAATCATACTGCAATTCTGATTCCGCCAGGAACTATTCTTCGATGGAAATATCGATGATTTCCAGCTCCCGGATCCCTCTCGGCGTCTGCACTTTGACTACATCGCCTGTTTCTTTGCCGATAAGAGCCTTGCCGATGGGAGAGGTGACGGAAATTTTGCCGTTGCCGATATCCGATTCGGAGGGGCCGACCAACTGGTATCTGGTTGTTTCTTTTGTTTTTGTATCTTCTATGGAAACCGTTGATCCGAAGACGACCCGTTCATCGGTCACACTCGTCAGATCGATGATCTTGGAGGTTGCGAGCTTGTTCTCGAGTTCCTGGATTCTCCCCTGGATGAAAGACTGCCGCTCTTTGGCCGCGGCGTATTCGGCGTTTTCCGATATGTCGCCGTGACCTCTTGCTTCTTCGATAGCCCGGATGTTTTCGGGCGCAACTACTTTTTTCAGATATTCCAGGTCCTTTTTCAATTTTTCGTATCCTGCCCTGGTGATCGGCATTTTATCCATAACCATTCTCCTGCAGGAGAGTATCGGATCTTCGGGCACATCTGCATCGGCCCGAATCATTTCGGCACAAATGCAAGTAAGTGCAACGCCTCTCCTTTTTTACGGTAAACTCTTTCAGTATAAGGAATTCAGTCTTACCGTACCGATAAATATTTATTTCTACCTATAATAATAATTAATTTCAAGCGATTTGTATACTTCAAAATCCGCCTGAAAGAAGTACAGAATACCAGCAGCTTTTCCACCCCGGTCCCGGTCCCGAGGATCAAACATTAAGCTTGAACGGCAATGAAGTTTCTGTTAAATGAGTACCACTTTAATTCTTTTGCACACTAAGGACGGCAGGTATTTTTATCGCGAGATTTACTTGGGATCTCCTCGAATTCACGAATCCGGCAGCGAGCGCATTGCCCGTACTGCCGGGTAAGCGAGCGAATCATGTCTAAGCATCTTCCTGGGGGGTCGAGGATTCTCCGGGGCTTGTTCCAGAGGATATTCATTGCCGTTAAAGTTTTCGGAAATAAGATATTTTTGCTTGTTTCCGTTTTGTTCTTTCTTGCCGTTGCGGGTCTTTCGCTGGCTTTTTTTTCCTCCCAGCAGTATATTCCTGATTCCATTGTGTCATTGACTACCGGCAACGTGGTGGTCGTGGATAAACAGTTGCAGAAATTGTTTGTGTTTCACAAAGGCAGCAACGGATCCTATACAAAAGTCTTCGAGGCCCCCTGTTCCACGGGGAAGAAGCCGGGCGCAAAACAGGAGCCTGGCGACGCCAAAACTCCCCACGGGATTTTTTTTGCGACCAAGTATTACAATAACCACGAGCTGTCTTCTACTTACGGGACGATGGCGTTTCACCTCGATTTTCCCAACCTTCACGACAGGAGGGCCGGAAGGAACGGCAGCAATATATGGATCCACGGCACGAATAAACCGTTGCAGCCTTTTCAATCCAACGGATGTGTCGCTCTTCGCAACAGCGACATTGAGCGGCTCGCCGGTTATATCTGCTTGTGGAAAACCCCGATTATCATCGAGGAGTCCGTCCGGTGGGTTCCCCAGGATCAGCGCTCTCCCCTTAAGGATGAGTTGGAGCGCATCCTGTATACATGGGACAGAGCAGCCAGCGAAGGGGATTATAATACCCTCGAGTCGTTGTATATGCCCGATTCGAGAGACAGGAAAGAACACAAGTCCATCATCCAGAAAGCGGCGAACCTTAAAAACCTCGGGTACCATTTTTCCCTTTATCCGAGAGACATTTCCATTCTCAAGCAGGACAGCACCGCTATCATTCTGTTTGATAAAATCCTGTCGGTTAGGAGCGACAGCACGTTCCAGGGGACTTTTGTGAAGCTGTTTCTGGAGAAAAACCAGGACCACTGGTACATTGTGGAAGATATCCCCCAGGCAGCGGAGGCGGCCAGGCCGGCGCGGGAGGTGAAAGACGCGAAGGTCGAGGTATCGCGTGAGGAGCCTTCCGGCAATGAGCGTGAAATCAGTCGATTGATCGATAAATGGGCCGGCAGTTGGCAGTCGGGCAATATGAAGGAATACCGTTCATGCTACGCGCCGGACTTCAGGTCAAAGGGGATGAATCTGAACAGCTATATTGCTTTCAAGACGGATTTGAGCAGGAGATATAGAAACATCAGCGTTCGCATAAGCAATGTAAAAATATCCGCCGGCACTCATACGGCTACGGTTGTCTTTACGCAGAAATATCAGGCGGCGGGAGGCCTCAAGAGTTCGGGAACGAAAAGACTCGAGCTGAAGAAGGTCAAGGAGTCCTGGAAAATCTATCGCGAAACGATGTCGAGATGAGCTTCGGTCATGGTCGACAGAAGTGAGAAAAAGCAGAAGAGCTGGACAGTCATCATTATCGGGACCAAGTGGGGCACGCTTTCATTTCAGGTGACCAAAAAAATCCTGATGGTAGTTCTTGTCTGCCTGTCGCTCGGCATCATTATGGCCGGCTTCTCGACTTACGAAATTTTCGGGGGTTCGGGAAAATATTCCGGCAATGCCGATTCCCGTGAATGGAGAGAAAGACAGAAGGCTCTGGAGGCATTGCGAAAGGAGAACGAGGGGTTGAGGGAGAAGGTCCAGGTACTCGAAAACCAGTTTATCTCTATCGGCAAGAAACCTGAAATCAAGACGGAGGACAAACCGGTTTCCGAGGCGGCTCCGCCGAGGCCTTTCGAAGTGTCCGTGGAACAGATCAAAATCAAATTCCACCCTGAAGACAGTTCGTTTCGTTTCCAGTTCACCCTTGGGGTGCGTGAAAGCAAGAGAGACAGGGCGTCGGGTTATGTGTTCCTGGTTTTGAAGTCAGATAGGCCGCAGTATGAGTCGTCGGTGCAGGTATTTCCGGCGGTCGAGCTGAAAAACGGCCGACCTTCAAATTACAGGCAGGGGGAGCATTTTTCCATACTGAGGCATAAGCTTATTAAAGGCGTCATTAAAAAAATCACCGATCCGGGCATCTACTCTACAGCAGTGATTTTTGTTTTTTCTGAAGACGGCGCGCTTCTGCTCGAAAAAAAAGCGGAAGTGAAATAGTCCGGAACCGGACCCGATCCTTTTCAACGAGGAGGACAATTTTGAAAGTAGGCCGGGATAATGTCTCTATCGTGAACAAGGATTGTTATCTCCAGGGAAACCTTGAGTTCAGCGGCTATTTGATTATTGCGGGCAATATTAATGGAATTCTGAACGCCGAAACGGTTGTAACCCGGGAAGGAAGCCATATTGTCGGGGAAGTGAAAATCAAGTCCTTTACCGTCGCCGGGTCATTTGAGGGGGAGTTGACGGCGGAGAACCTGACACTTCTGAAAACAGCCGACGTGCGCGGGAAAATCCGCTGTGGTAATCTCGTGGTCGAAGAGGGAGGCTTGCTGAACGGGGATATAAAGTGGCTCAATTCCGATAAGTAGCTGTCGGCCCGGCGATCTGCCCCCCTGTCCACAGGAAATGGGGATGGTAAGGCCCTTTTTATGGTTTTGCTCTCAGGGCCTGCGTCAAGAGCTTGAATCTCTCAGCTCCTTGAATCCCTCCCGCAACCTGCGGAAAGCTGTAAGATTGGCCAGAACGGCAAGAATGACCAGAGTTGAAATGAATATGATATCCGGGTGGGACGGGAAATTGACCGCGGAAACGCCGTTGAAAAGCGAGCCTGTGATCAGCAGGATGAATCTCTCGGGGCGCTGCATGAGCCCTACCGATCTGGTATTGCCCAGAGATTGGCTGCGCGCCTTGATGTAGCTGACCATGATGGATCCCATGAGAGCGAGCAAAACGATATAGAAGACAGGGCTGCTCTGAAAATGAATCAACAGGCCGAAAAATACGAAAAACTCCGCGTAACGGTCCAGGGTTGAATCCAGCAGCGCCCCGAATTTCGATGTTCTTCCAGTGAGGCGGGCGACGGAACCGTCGACAGTATCCAAGAGACCTGCAACCAGGAGGAATATCCCTCCCATGAAGAAAAACCCCAGACTGTAATAATAGGCGGCGGCCAGGGATGCCGCGAGGGCGAGAAAGGTGATTGTGTTCGGAGAGACACCGGTGGACATCAGCGGCCGAATGAAGCTCTCGATTGTCCTGTAATAAAATCTCACAAGCTGGCCCCTCGCTTCCGCAAAATTCAACGGAGCCCCTTCGCTGTGAGAGAGGATTGATCCGGACGATGTCTTTTTCTCTGTCATATTTTCAATATACCACAAGGAATTACCGGAGTCCATCATGCCTTGTTCCTGTTTACGATATTTCGTATCCCTTTGTGGTATAGAAGGCAGCCTTGTCGAAAAAGATGACAATTCTTCTGTCAAGCTCGAGCACAGTATAGATATCGAGGGTCTTCCGCCAGACGCCGCGCGAAAGGGCGAATTCCCACACATGTTTTTTGATTAGACTGATCGCGCTCAAAATCTCGCTGAGGGCCAATCCTTCCCTCTTGCTTCCCCGGCCAAGCCGCATGTAGAATGTTTTGATATCGCTGTCTCTGTAGAACCCTCCCAGCCACCTTCCGAACTGCGAGAGAATGCTGCGCACGCCCTTGTACATCCATTGTTGATCGAATTCATGATATCCGGGAGTGGATCTATTCGTAGTCACGTCCGCAATCCAGAGCTGTACGATGCGGTCCGCGTTTTTCTCGATTATTTCTATCAGGCGGTTTGAAAGGAGGTTTTTCTTTTTTTTCCGCGGCTGATCACTGTGAATAGTCATGGCAAACGAATCGGCGATGGCCCAGTTGTCGGAGTGGTTCCTGATGTAAGCCTGGATCGCTTTCGTATTGGAGTGGAAAGCCAGTCGCGGAATCCTGTCCAGGGAATGAAATTTCGCCGCAACGGTATCGTCCCCGTGAGAAGGCGTCCCCTTTACCCACTTCGCTTCGAAACTGACAAAAAGGAGATCTCCGTAATAATAATTAGTACACGAGTCTACATCGACGAGACCTGCGATCCGACCCTTAATGCCCGTTTCTTCTCTGAGTTCTCTCAGGGCGGCTTCCTCTATGCTCTCGCCTGCTTCAGCGAATCCTGTCGGCAGGCACCACATCCCCTTATAGGGCTTTTTCCCTCTTTTCACGAGCAGGATCTTCCGTTCCGAAACCACAATGGAGGAAACAACAGGCAAGGGGTTATCATAAAAGAAAATCCCGCAGGCCTCGCAGAAGTCCCTGGGTGTGTCCTCTTCCATTTTACGAATTATACGGCTTCCGCAATAAGGGCAATAGAGCCTGTGCTTCGGTTTCATTGCCGGATCAGCCCTGTTTTAACAAAGGTTCAGAGCAGATGAAAATTGTATCGTCTTTTGACATGGTGATGCTCTGCGATTCATCGAGGGACACCTCGAATTGTTTCCGCAATAAATCACTAATCTTTTCCGTATCAGCTCCTGTCCCGGAGAGAAAAAAGGGGCTCTTGAACCTGAAATAATCAATCAGCGGCGATACGTCGCCGGGCGGGAATATCAGAGTATTAACGTATTCTATTCTCCTGATCCGGTTGAACCATGGTGAAAGGAGTTCCTCTCCATTTTCAGATGAAAACCGGCTGATGACCGCCTCGACCGGCAGCTTTCCGCAGACCGGCATTCCAATTGTCTTCAGGACATCTTTTACGGCCAGAATGAGTTCCTTCATATTCCTCCGGTCGTGCGTAATGGCGATGAAGAAGCCATCCGGATTCAACACCCGCGCAATATCCGGAATAGCCCCGGGGAAAAAGTAGAGCGCATAGCTGCAGAGAATCAGATCGAATGTGCCTTTCCCGAATTCATTCAGCGCGGATAATCCGGAAGAAATGAACCGGCCCTGAATACCCGAGTTCAGCAGCATATTCATGAAGAGAGGCCTGTACTCTTCCACTATATCGAGACCGGTGACATACGCCTCCGGTCTGATTTTTCCTTCCAGCGCTTCCGTAAAGAAGCCGAAACCGCAGCCGATGTCCAGTATCTTGAGGCACCTGTCAAGATTTACGGACGAGAGTGCGATTTCTCTTATATCATCCTGGTTACTCGAATGTTTGCGGATGATCTCGGCGGCGAGCCGGTGAGTGGATACGTGAGTGAAAATTTCGCAGATGATCGATTCAGGGCGTTTTTTCCTGCTCATAATATGGATCCGGCCGGCCGCTCGTCGGAAGAGTTCATCCTTTTTTTGTTCTTTTCGGCATAGCCGTTTTCTTCTCGAAAGCGAGCCGCCTGTCATATTTTCCTGAGTGTAGCCAGGATGGGGTTGCGGCGCCTTTTACCTGATCCGGTAGAGGACAATGACCTTATCTTCGCATCCCGCCGCGGCGTATTTTCCATCCGGAGAAGCAGCGATGCTCAATACGTAACCGTAGGGATTTTTGAATTTTTTCAACTGGCTGCCGGTACGGACGTCCCATGCAATTATGAACTGATCCGGACCTCCCGAAACCAGAGTATTTCCATCTGGAGTGAAAGCCAGCCCAAAAATCCCGCTTGCATGCCCGGTCAGGGTTTTTATTGCCTCACCCGATTTCCAGTTCCAGAGGATAATGGATTGATCCATTCCTCCTGACGCCAGCGTTTTTCCATCCGGACTGAAGGCCAGTGACTTGATCCAGCTTTCGTGTTTTTTCAGCTCCCTGATCTTCTTGCCGGCAGCGGAATTCCACAGGATGACAGTTCCGTCATCGCTGCCCGAAGCCAGAGTCTCGCTGTCCGGGGCGAAGGCAAGGGCATTAACAGATCCCGAATGCCCCTTCAGAATCCTTGCCGGTTTGGCCGACTCCAGATCCCACAGGATAATCTGCCGATCGTTGCCTGTCGAAGCGAACCTCTTCCCGTTCGGGCTGAAGCAGACGGACCAGACGCTGTCCGAATGCCCGGTCAGGACCTCCTGCACTTTTCCATCGGGCAGGCTCCATATGACAACAGAGGCGTCCCTGCCGCCGGATGCCAGCGCTTTCCCGTCCGGCCTGAAGGATACGGATATAACGGGCTTGGTATGGTGCTTCAATACCCTTACGGGTTCTTTTTTCTGGAAATCCCAGAGAATGACCGTGTCGTCCATGCTTCCCGAGGCAAGAGTCTTTCCGTCGGGGCTGAACTTGACGCACCAGACGGCGAAAGTATGCCCCTTGAGGACCGCATCGGGATAATCTTTATCTTTTTTAAAGAGGATGAATCCTGACAGAATCTGTTTCAGAGTACTTTTGATGTCGTCGATGAATCCTTCGGGTTTGCCGCCGTTCGATGGGGCTTTCCGTTCCGTGCAGCCGGGGAACGTGAATGCGAAAATGATCAGCGCAACAACGGTTCCAAAAAAAACCTTCCCCTTTCGCCTCCCGAATTGTCCCATCGTGGTTTTCTCTTGAAAGTGACTGGAATGGCTCGATGATAGCAAAGTCTTTCGTGAATGGCGAGACTTTTATAGGCCGCCTTTGCGTTGTTGTTTTCTTTGCCGTGAAACACTCCTGCGCGGTCGGCGCAGCGGGTGGGACGCAATGAAAGCCGTCTGGGATAACACAGAACCCGTCTCAGGACGGCATGTTTTTTCTTATGAGCCTGGATAGGAGATCGAGATAGACCGCCTCGGGAAGATAAATATCTTCCAGTTTATCATAAAGAAAGCTCTCCCAGTTCACTTCCCGCCATTCATACCTTTGCGAATCGAGCTCAAGCGACAGCACAATCTCTTTCGAATTCCCGTCCCGTGAGGCCAATTTCCTGATCCAGTCGACTTTTCCTGTTTCTAATATCTCTGTCATGTCAGCACCTCCGGATTATATACAGGGGTCATTCAACCTCCCGTGAGTATAGTGCTGGTTTTTATTATAATCGGGCGGGGTGTGCTATACCGGATTTTCCTGAATTTTGGATGCTAAATTCCTGAAATCGACATAAGGGAACGGATGAAATATGGAGAAGAACTGACTCCTCCGGGCGGGCTCAATGGACTCTTATGAAAATCCTTTCTTGCGGTATGCTGTATATGATATTGTAATTATTCCGGATGGAAATGTGCCGCCGCACCGGTCTTTCCGATACTTATGGGGCATTTATCGTGCCAATGGAGGGTGCCGCTCTTTTAACTGTGAGCAATTGATTTTATATGTTTTATGTGAGGATGGAGTAAGCGTGACGAGAGCAGCGCAAAAAGAGCGGCATTTTTTGCCCGGGCTTCACAAAGATGCCTTGATCTCACCGCTTTGCATCTTTGCGTGCGGCCAGGTCCAGGTGGATATCTCCGGCTTGTCAACACCGTAGTCGCGGGCATAGCTGGAATGTTCGATAATCTGGTTCCTGAGCCACTCCTTGACATGCGCTTTCGCGACGGTGAGTCGGGGGACTCTGTCGATAACATCGATGGCGAGGTTGAACCTGTCGATCTGGTTCCGCATGGCAAGGCCAAGGGGCGTGTCTATGTTGCCATACTCTTTGTAGCCGCGCACGTGCAGGTTTTTGTGATTGGTGCGGCGGTATGCCAGCTTGTGTATGAGCCAGGGATATCCGTGAAAATTGAAGATGACCGGCCTATCAAGGGTGAAGAGACTGTCGAAATCCCGATCCGTCAGGCCATGGGGATGTTCGGTCTGGGGCTGCAGCTTGAAGAGGTCGACAACGTTGATGAAGCGGATACTGAGGTCAGGAAAATTGTCCCGCAACAGGGCGACGGCCGCCAGCGCTTCCATGGTGGGAATGTCTCCGGCGGCGGCAACAACTACGTCCGGCTCATCCCCACGATCGTTGCTGGCCCAGTCCCAGATGCCGATGCCCTTGCTGCAGTGGAGGATGGCTTCTTCCATGGTGAGATACTGCAGGTGAGGCTGTTTATCGGCGACAATGACATTTACATAGTTCGTGCTCCGCAGACAATGGTCCGCTACGGATAACAGGCAATTGGCGTCCGGCGGAAGGTAGATGCGCGTGACACGGGAGCTCTTATTGGATACGACATCGAGAAAGCCGGGGTCCTGATGGCTGAAACCGTTGTGGTCCTGCCGCCACACGACGGAGGTGACGAGAATATTCAGAGAGGAGACAGGGGCCCGCCACGGGATTTCCAGGCATTTCTCCAGCCATTTGGCGTGCTGGTTGAACATTGAATCGATAATGTGAACAAAGGCCTCGTAGGAGGCAAATAAACCGTGTCGCCCCGTGAGCAGATACCCCTCCAGCCATCCCTCCAGCGTGTGCTCGCTGAGCATCTCCATGATCCTGCCGTCCCGCGAAAGCTCACTGCCATCGGCATCCTCCGGCTTGATCTGCGCCATCCAGGCTTTTTTGCTCGCTTCGTATACGGCATCAAGGCGGTTGGAGGTTGTTTCATCGGGGCTGAAGAACCGGAAAGTAGTCATATTCCGGCTCATGATATCCCTCAGGAAAGCTCCTAATGGGCGTGTGTTTTCGGCCATGACAGTGCCCGGTTCGGGCACTTCGACGGCGTACTTGCGGAAATCGGGAAGCCGCAAGGGCCTGCGCACCAATCCGGCGTTGGTTATGGGGTTCGCGCTCATGCGGCGCGGCCCCGCGGGGGCCAGCTCCCTGAGTTCCGGGATCAGCCGGCCCTTCTCGTCGAACAGTTCGTCGGGTCTGTAACTGCGCAGCCAGTTTTCCAGAAGGATCAATTTATCCGGTTTTTCGTGGACATCGAAGGGTACCTGGTGGGCCCGCCAGAAATCCTCCACCTTGTGCCCGTCCACTTCCTTGGGACCTGTCCAGCCTTTGGGAGTGCGAAGCACGATCATGGGCCATTCAGGCAGGCCGGTCACCCCGCCGGTCCGGGCCTCGGCCTGGATGGCCTTGATTCCCCGGTAGGCGGTCTCAAGTGTCCTGGCCATCAACTGATGCATGGTCTGAGGATCCGAGCCTTCCACAAAGTAAGGCTTGTAGCCGTATCCGATGAAGAGACTCTCCAATTGCCTGTTGTCTATTCTGCCCAGTACCGTGGGGTTGGATATCTTGTATCCGTTAAGATGGAGGATGGGAAGCACCGCGCCGTCGCGGGCCGGGTTGAGAAACTTATTGGAGTGCCATGCCGTGGCCAGAGGACCGGTTTCCGCTTCTCCGTCGCCCACCATGACCGCCGCAATGAGGTCGGGATTATCGAAGACTGCTCCGAATCCGTGGGAGAGACTGTAGCCGAGTTCGCCTCCTTCGTGGATGGAGCCGGGAGTTTCAGGGGTGCAATGGCTGCCGGTGCCTCCGGGAAAGGAAAACTGCTTGAAGAATTTCCCCATGCCCTCTTCATCCTCGCTCATGTCTGTGTATAGCTCGGAATAGGTCCCTTCCAGGTAGGCGTTTGAGAGAAAGGCGGGAGCCCCGTGGCCGGGACCCGAGATGAAGATCATATTGAGATCATACTTTCTGATAAGCCGGTTCAGGTGTATCCAGGTGAATGTCTGGCCGGGGTCGGTTCCCCAGTGCCCCAGCAGTCTCTTCTTTACGTGTTCGATCCTGAGAGGTTTTCTTAGGAGCGGGTTATCCCGCAGATATATCATACCAACGCACAGGTAAAGGGCGGCATGCCAGTACCGGTCTATTCTAAGCAGTTCTTCCGGACTCAGGGGATTTCCCTGTAACACATCCTGGTTTCGAAAAGATATTTTTTCTTTCATGACGACCTCCATTTCAGAATATGGAATTCGCCCGCGCTTCCGCCTGGATGTCTATCCCTGTCTCTTGTCCAGAAGGCGGCAGGTGTGTCTTACAATCATCAGTTCTTCATTGGTCTTCATCACCCGGACAGTGACGGGGCTTCCCGCCTCGGAGATAACGGGCGCATTCGAGTCGTTGCCCCGGGGATTGATGTGAATGCCCATGAATGAAAGCCCTTCGCAGATTCTTCTGCGGATCGCCGGCGCATTCTCGCCGATTCCTCCCGTGAAGACAAGAGTATCCAGTCCGCCCATGGCCGCCGCGAGCGAGGCGAGAAATTTCTTTGCCTGGTAACAGAAGAGGGCGACGGCCTCGGCCGCCTCCGGTCTGTCCGCTTCTATCTCCAGCAGATCCCTCATGTCCGGACTGATACCCGAGATACCCAGCAACCCCGCCTGTTCGTTTACCAGCCTGCTCAATGTCTCCGCCGGAAGTCCTTTGGATATGAGAAGATAGAGGATCAACCCCGGGTCGATATCACCCGGGCGGGTGCTCATGACGAGGCCGCCTGAGGGCGTAAAGCCCATGGTGGTATCTATGCTCTTTCCATGGTAGACAGCAGCCATGCTGGCGCCGTTGCCCAGGTGGGCGATCACCAGGCGCCCCCCGGCTGCCCTGACGCTGGCCTCCTTCCTCAGTTCTTCCACAATATATTCATAGGAAAGGCCGTGAAAGCCGTAGCGTCGCACTCCTTCCTCCCTCAGATTCCGGGGCAGGGCATAGGTTCTGGCCGGAGGCGGCATGTGCCGGTGAAAGGACGTGTCGAAACAGGCTACTTGAGGGGTATTCGGACGGAGGCGGCTCACTGCATCGGCGGCCTTGATCTCGTGAGGCAAGTGGTCGGGAGCCATGGGGATGAGGATTTTCAGCGCGCTGATGAGGTCGGGGTCGAGCAGGCGGGGTTCCAGGTAACGGTCCCCTCCATGGACGATCCGATGGCCCACGGCATTAAAGTCATGAGGTGGATCTTTATCATTGAGCCATTCCAGGAGCAACTTGAGCGCCGCATCGTGGTCCGGAAGAAAGGGCTCCCGTTTGACGAGCGTTTCGCCGTCCTTGTCTTCCACATGGAAGAGTCCTTCGCTGATCCCGATCCGTTCCAGTTTTCCGGATTGTAACAACTGTTCTCTCTCGCCGCATTGGTAGAGAGTGAATTTGATGCTGGACGACCCGCTGTTGATCGTCAGTATGCGACGACACCCGTTGATTGTCGTCATGTCGATCTCCTCGCTGAAAAACGCTCATCGCAAAGCCGGAGCGCATTTCTTTAGCATTATAACGTATTTTTTTCCTTTTTGTTTTATTTTAATCAATACGGATTCTGTGAGTATCGGGGGGAGGAGAATTTTTGCCTTCGAAGAACCTTATATGATAATGGGAAGAATGACAGCGCCTGTGGGCGAAGCAGTGCAGATGATTGTTTTTCAGTATCCTGCTAGGGATTGGATGCTGCTTTTCGCGCCTTTGCGCCAGATGACTCCGGCTCGACTGCAGAGGCATCCTTCATCCAGTCCTTTCCACCCAGTATCCGGGCGACCAGCATGCTGGAAACATTGTCGCCTACGGCGTTGAGCATAGTGGCCGGCGCGTCTACCAGGGTTCCGATCATTGTGATGAGCGGGAATGCCTCCGGCGGGAAGCCGTAGAGCGAGAGGATCAACATCTCTCCTATCGTGCCGCCTCCCGGTATGCCGCTTACCACGACACCGGTGAGGAGAGCGATCCCGATCGCGGTTAATATCGTTGAAGCCCCGGAAAAGTCCATCTGAAATATCCCGAAGAGAAAGGCGATCTTGAGAACGGCCGCCAGGCATGAGCCTTCCATGTGGATTGTAGCGCCGACCGGGATGACGATCTCACTGATGTCCCTGGGCACGCCGGATTTGTCTGCTGCTTCCAGATTGGATGGAATCGTGGCCATGCTGCTTCCGGTCGCAAGCGCCGTAAGGGAGGGCGGAATAATATTTTTCCAGAATATTCGTACGCCTTTTCCCTTTGCCGCCAGGTACACGTACCCAGTAAAGGCGAGGGAAAAATACAGGATTGCCGCCGGGTAATACAGGAATATCGCCCTCGCGTAGGAACCGAGCAGTTCGGGGCCGAACACGCCGACGAAATAGGCGAAGTAGGCGCACAAACCTATAGGCGCGTAGAACATGACACAGCCAACGACTTTCATCATGACCGCGTTCGCCGCATCCAGGAAGATGGAAAAGGACTTTCCCCGCTCGCCGGCCGATGAAGCCGCCAATCCGATCAGTGCGGCGAACAGGATCAGTGCCAGCATATTCTTCTTGGAGAGGATGTCGGGAAAATCCGAAACCGTGAAAGCCTTCACGATCTGTTCAGAGGTATTGAACCGTTCGATGTTTGCGCCCACCACGCTCATGTCTACCCTGATGCCCGCAGCGGGGGGAAAAGCCTTTACGCCGACGACCATGACCGAAGACGCGACGAGTCCGGTCAGAACGAAAACGAGCATCATGGCCAGCATGATCTTTCCGAGCCGCTTCATATCCGGCATCCCCGCGACGGCGGAAGATATGGAAAAGAACACGAGGGGTACGATCACCGTGAACAGAAGGTTCAGGAAGATGTCTCCGAAGGGCTTCAACACGACGGCATCCCTGCCGTAGATGACTCCCAGCACAGCCCCCAGGATAACGGAAAGGATCAGTAATGCCGGAAAGCCGTACGTCTTGAGAAAACCGGGTAATTTGATTTTCATGGACTAATCAATGGGGAAATTAAAATACGTATCGGGATAAGGCTCATTTATGAGTGTGTAATGCCACCACTCCTTGTCATAATTTCTGAACCCGTGCTTTTCCATAAGTGTCCTGAGGAGCATTCGGTTCATTCTCTGCTGGGCCCCTACCAGCTTATTGGAGGTATTGGAAAGCTCGTGAAAGCAATCGAAACCCGTTCCCATATCGACGCTGTTGTCCTTGAACCGCATTTTCGCGGGAAGAAAGCATTCATGAAGATCCTGCCCCGGCGTGTAACTCTCCTGATCGGCAAGCGGCAGAGGAACAATGGTCAGATCCACAGTGCTTCCCCGGCTGTGGCCGGATTTGCTGTCGATGTAACCGTTCCGGAAGAGATCTTTTTTGTCGACAGTGGGGTAGAATTCCCTTCTGGTTCTTGTGTCGCCGATGTCCTTCGCCCACCTGACAAAGTGGTCCACCGCCATCTGGGGACGGTAGCAATCGTAGACTTTCAGCGTCAGAGAGAATTCACTCAGGTCTTTCTGGACCTTCGAAAGCGCCTCCGCGGCTTCCTTGGTAAGGATGCATTTGGGAGCGTTGTATCCGTCCAGCCGCTGTGCGACGAAATTGTGGGGACCGAAATACCGGATATCGAGAATAACGGAGGGTAGTACTGTTTTGAGATCCACGAATCCGGGCGGCATCCTGTTTTCGCAACGGCAGACGCCCGCGGGAAGCGTCTCGACGGCCGCGGCCAGCAATAACGCGAAGATCGCAATACCTGCCTTTGATTTTACACGCTTCATCTTCCAATCTCCATAATAGTCTGTACGGTTCCCATGATAACAAGGGGTTTTGCGGCCGGATTGAGCCAGCGGAGTATTTTGAGAATGTCCGATTCCGACATTGCGACGCAGCCTGAGGTCGGTTCTTCGCCGCTCTTCCAGACGTGGAAAAATATGGCGCTGCCGCGCCCGCTGATTACCGGGTTCGTGTTATATTCTATGACAACTCCGTATTTGTAAAGGTTGTCATCCCTCAGCATTCTTTCAAACGACGCTGCCTTTGTTTCTCCCTTTTTAACCCACCTGTTGTAATCACCGGAACGGGCATCGTCCACCCAGACGTCGTCTTGGGCGGCCTGCCGGTACGGCATCTGTGTCGCGACCGATTTCTCGTATCCGAATGCGGCCCCCAGCGGGAAAATGCCGGACGGTGTTTTTCCATCCCCCTCTTTTTTCATGCCCGGGGGTGCAAACCCTTTTGCTCCGATGACCGAGGGGGCAGGCGTCAAAACCAGGCGCCATGAACCGTTTTTCTTCTCGAATGCGTATGTACGCGCCGTAAAGGATTCGGGACGGTTGCTGCTGACGATGAGTACCTGTGCAGAGTCACCGGCTCTCTTTTCGAGAACCGCGTGGAACGACGATGGGACGGTTTCACAGGAATAGACCGGCTCGCTTCCGGACCACGCCGCCATGAAGAAAATGAACGCGATCCAGGGAAGGGGAATTTTTGAATTGTTTTTCATCTTCACCGCGGGTACAGTTCTCTCTCATCGAGGCTTTTATGCGAAAAGAAGCGGTTTTTCAACCCCAAAAACATCAGGGCTTCCGTTTTAAGAATCTTCTCCTGCCTGTTCCGATTTAAAGAGTCGAACTGGAAGGAGGAATTCGGGAGCTGTTAAAGAGAGTAACACTACCTGTCTTTAAGCAGTCTTTTATCGGCGGTCTGTAGATATTGCAGGGCACATAATTGGCGTTGATCGCTTCTTTGGCGGTCTTGAATCTTACAAGCCATGGCCCATGTAAAAATAAGATTTTCCCTTATAGCCTGATCACATAGAAAGTACTAATCATATTCTATGATTTATGGTATTCTATATTTGTGATCCTGCGCACAAAAAAAGACAGGAGGGCGAACGAGATGAAAAGACATTTGTGCACATTCGTGATTCTGGCCGTACTTCCGGCATTGCTCGCTGCAGGCACGGCGGTTCCGGCGGCCGAAAACAAGGCGGAGGCCCAAAAACTGGTGGATGATGCCAGGTATACTGTACAGAGTTTCATGGCCGACCCGAATATGGGTACCATGCGCGATCTGATGAAAAATGCAAAGGGCGTCTTCATCATACCACAGTTACTGCGGGGAGCATTCATAATAGGGGCTTCCGGCGGCAGCGGGGTTTATCTCCAGAGGCACGGTGATGACAAATGGGCGGGTCCCGCGTTTTACACTGTCGGCGGCGCGAGCATCGGGCTGCAGGCGGGAGGAGAGGCGTCTGAGGTCGTGCTCCTCATCATGACGGAAAGAGGCAATGCGGCTTTCCAATCCAATAATTTCAAGCTCGGCGCCGATGCCGGTATTGCCGTGGGGCCTCTGGGAGCGGGTGTTTCCGCGCAGACGGCCAACCTGAGCGCGGATATCCTCAGCTTTGCGCGATCCAAAGGGCTTTACGGGGGAGTTTCGCTGCAGGGGGCGGTTGTCGCATCCCGTGACTCCCTGGATCGGGCCTATTACGGCAAGGCTGTCAAACCGCCGGACATTCTTGTCCGCGCCAGCGTCACAAATCCCCAGGCATCGGGGCTCATTAATGAGGTTGCTAAAGCGGCGCGCAAGAGATAACGAGCCTCAAGTGAAGCGGCAAAGGTTTTTTATTGCTTCATGAAACCCCGATCTCTTTGCCGAGTTCCTTGAACTGCTTTGGAAACTCGGGCTGGAAATTGAGAAAAACCGGCACTGGATACTGGGCGCCGACCTTCTTTCCTGCTTCCTTGAGAGCCTGCACCAGTTCTCCGAGGAATCCGCCCGGAATGGAGAATACGATTTCATCATCCTGTGTCAGGGAGAACACGCGGTCTCCCGTACCCGGAATGGCGATGCGGGGCTCACGATCCTGGAAGGGCGCGAGCAGATATTCTGTACATTCCACCTTCCCTCCGAAATGCCCGGGAACGCGCCGGCCTTCACGGTATGCCCATGCCTGAACCAGTCTCATGAGCTGGGCGGGGTTGCCGTAGAAGGCTATGGTGTCAGGTTCAAAGGCGGCTCTGTGCAGGGGGGCGAGCAGTAGAGCCTCGTAGTCGTCTTTTGCAAACTTTTTAATAACCGCCGCTTCCATTGCCGCTGCTTCCTCATTTTTCGAATAGCTCCCTTCACAGAAAAGCCTCGCCAGTGAAGAAGACGCGTCGGCTGAATCGCTGAAACCGAAGGCAATGGCGGCAGGCACGCAGATGATGTCGTTTCTTGTCAGGCCGACGGTCCAGCCGTAAATCCGCGCCATGGAAACAGCTTGGCAGATGGCAACCTTTTTGCCGAGACCTGAAAAAGGCCTGCGTGTTTTCTCCGGAAACTCTTTAGCGCTTTTCAAGAACTTGACTGCAACGGGAAAGGACTTGAGCCGCAAATCATTCCTTACAAATTCCGCCGCTTCTTTCAGATCCATTTTATCCTCCTGTTTCGTGTTCGGTTGAAATATCTATCCGGTACCGTTTTTTTCATATTTACCCATGTGCTTTTATAACATCTTTATCAGGGATTACAACCTGAAACATGAGATTCTCATATGCGGCGGAATTGTCCGGAGGAACGAGAAAGAGTGCGGGAATCGCCATGGCGATGCTCATAGATACCATGATGCTTTTCCTCGAGAAGTTTTCGGCTGCGATGCGGAAAAGGAATTGCAGCTCTTTTGAACCGCAATTCCTTTTCAAGAATTGGTACCCCCGGCGCGATTCGAACGCGCGGCACACGGATTAGGAATCCGTTGCTCTATCCTTCTGAGCTACGGGGGCATTTTTTCAGGTGCCGGGAGAAAGACAGGACGGGCCAGGAACTCCCTGGCCTTTTTGCCTCAAAATTGTGACCGCGCTTTAACACGATTCGGCTTAAGTGTCAATCAGTTTAGGATAAAGAGTAAGGTATCACCTCTTACTCTTCACTCAGCCTTTTGCTTTTTTACAGGTGCGTCTCGATGATCTTATCCCGCGAGAAGCCGGCGATTTTGAGATCGCTGATATCCACGCCCTCGAGGGCGGCCTCGGGTATCAGACCCACCAGTTCGGATTCGAGTACCGCTGCGCCGCGCCGCGAGGCCTTGTCCCTGACCGATTCGAACACAGTACGGATCGAGGTAACCTTATAATTGATCAGGTTGATGGATACCTGCGCGATATTCCTGCTCTTCAGGAAAACTCCGATCGCCCTCACGCAGGGGAGACCCCCTCCGGCCTGGCGGATTTCGCCCGCTATTTCCCGGGCGATTCGGGCGTCACTCGTGGCGAGGTTTACATTGAAGGCAATCAATGGCTCTCTTGCCCCTACTGCCGAAGCGCCCCAGCGCAGATTGAATTCGGCGGGGCCGGCATCCGGCTTCCACCCGGGATTTTTGATCCGTTCCCTGAGCCCTTCATAGCCTCCCCTGCGGATGTGGGGCAGTTCCCTGCGGGTCGGATCTACAGCAGCCTCGCCATAAAAGAACACGGGTATTCCGTTCTTTTTTCCGAAAGCGTAACCGAATCTGTGCGCCGCCTGCACCGCGTCCGCCATCACCGCCCCCTTCAGGGCTATGAAGGGTACGACGTCAACCGCTCCGATGCGCGGATGGACTCCGGTATGAAACCTCATATCGATCAATTCCAGCGCCCGGCTGCAGACTGTCTGCGCTCCATCGACGATATTTTCCGGATTTCCGATAAGCGTCAGGACCGTCCTGTTATGGTCGTGATCCACGCATACGTCGAGAAGACGTACACCGTCCAGGCTGGAGGCCGCAGAGGCCAGGAGGTCTATCTTTTTCCTGTTCCGCCCCTCGCTGAAATTGGGGACGCACTCGATGATTTTCATGGCGTCTGGTAAAACTTTATTGCGGGCAACTCGAGGCACGTCAGTCTGCCCCCGTATACCGCTCCCGTATCGATTCCTATTTTATAGGGGTCGATATATGGTTTGCTGAAATGCGTATGACCGAACACGACTCTTTTGCCGAAATCGTATTTTGAGTAGATGAATTCACCCCGGATCCAGGTCAGATCGACCATGCTCTGTTTTTCCAGCGGGATGCCCGGCCGCATGCCGGCATGTACGAAGATGTATTCCTCCGTTTCGTAATAGGGGAGGAGAGATCGATAGAATTCCATGTGGTCTTCCGGCACATTGATTTTCTTCCCTCCGGGTGTATCGATGATCCCGTAACAGCCGATGGTCGTTGTCCCTCCGTTCAAGAAGTAGAGTTCCCGGTTGCTGTTATGGCAATGGTAGTCCAGGAACATCTGTTCGTGATTGCCAATCAGGCAGGACACGCGGTATTTGCTTTTCAATTCGAGGATCAGATCAACGACCTCGCATGGATCGGGCCCGCGATCGATATAGTCGCCGATGAAAACGATCCGGTCCTGCTCCTCGTCGATGTCCAACAGGGCGATTAGATCCCTGAGATAAGAAATGCACCCATGGATATCGCCGATCGCGAAAATCTTTTCCATAGCACAATTCTATCTCGAATTGATTTTATTTCTTTCGATCCCTTTAACCCTGCTCCTTCTTGCGGGTTTTTTTTACCCTCTGACAGGCTCAGGGCGATTAGATACTCACAACCCCTCACCTTCTCATCTTACTGACTTCTTATTCTTTGGAATGCGCCGGTACTTTCAAAACAGCGCATTGACAAATTCCTCGCTGTTGAACGGCTTCAGGTCATCGATTTCCTCTCCGACCCCGATATATCTGATGGGGATTTTGAGCTCCCTAGCGATACGTATTATGATACCACCTTTGGCCGTCCCGTCCAGTTTGGTCAAAACGATGCCCGTTACTCCGATTTCGTCATTGAACATCTTTGCCTGGCTCACGGCGTTCTGGCCCGTCGTGGCGTCGAGAACGAGCAGGACTTCGTGCGGTGCGCCCGGAAGCTCCCTGCCCATGACGCGCTTCATCTTTTTCAGCTCTTCCATGAGGTTTACCTTGGTGTGGAGCCGTCCCGCCGTGTCGACGATCAGGACGCCTATTTTCTGTGCTGCGGCTGACTTGATGGCGTCGTAGACCACGGCCGACGGATCCGCCCCCATTTTCTGCTTGATCAGGGGAGCACCCACTCTTTCACCCCAGACTTCCAATTGTTCGATTGCCGCCGCCCTGAATGTATCTGCGGCAACGAGCATGACCGACCGGCCCTCTCTTTTGTGTTCGTGCGCCATCTTGCCGATGGTCGTGGTTTTGCCTGTGCCGTTTACACCGACGACCATGATTGCATGGATGCGGCCGGGAACGATTTCCGGGGCCGGCGCCTCATCGGCCCTGAGAATATCCGTCATGCGGTCCTTGAGGGCTTTCCTGAGCACTTCCGGGTTGCCGAGTTCGTTTCTCCTGAGCTTTTCCTTAATTTCTTCTATAAGATCATTTGTAAACACCGGGCCGAGGTCCGCTGCTATAAGGATCTCCTCGAGATCATCGAAGAGGCGGGAATCGATTATCTTTTCACCGAAAATGATCTCATCGACATTCCTGACAAGATTCTGCCTTGTTTTCGCCAGGCCCTTTTTCAGCCTGTCGAAAAAACCGCCGCCCTCTTTCCTGTTTTCCACCATCATCTATTCCTGTCTTTTATAAAAATTGAAATATAGCACTGATCAGCCGGGAAGGGAAGCACGGATTGAAAAACGGTTCAATGGAAGGATGAGAGTTGGGACAGTCTAGTTCAGGTTGACCGAGACTGTCGTCGATATCCCCTGCTTCTCCATGGTGATGCCGTAAAGGTTATCGGCGATCTCCATGGTCTTTTTATTGTGGGTTACGAGAATGATCTGGGAGTCGGATGATATCTCCCTGACCAGGCTGTTGAACAGGGAGATATTGGCATCGTCCATGGCGGCATCGGCCTCGTCCAGTATCAGGAAAGGGGTCGGCCGGTAAAGGATGATGCCGAAAATCAGGGCGACGGCGACGAGCGATTTCTCCCCTCCGGACAGCAGGGTGATATTCTGGGTCTTCTTGCCCGGGATCTGAACAATGACATCAACCCCGGCTTCCAGGATGTCGTCTGTTTCCGTGAGCCGCAGCTCCCCTTTGCCGCCGGGAAAGAGCTTGGGAAATACCTCTTTGAAGCAGCGATCGACAGCCTCGAACGTCTCGGTGAATCTCTTCCTGGATATCCGGTTGATCCTCGAAATCGTTCTTTGCAGGGCATCGAGGGATTCATTCAGATCGGTAACCTGCGCCGTCAGGAAATCGTATCGTGCCTTGAGTTGTTCATGTTCTTCGATTGCGAGCAGGTTCACCTCGCCGAAATCCTCCAGGACCTTCCGGTTCTTCTCCAGCTTCTGCTCAAGCTCCCGGCGGGCGGATTCATCGAGCCGCGTGAAACTGCCGATCAACGAAGAAAGATCGACATAGTATTTTTCGTAATTTTCCTTTTTCAGGGCTTCGATTTCAAGAGTCGTCCTGTGGATTTCCGTCCGGATATCGCCCGCCTTTTTCATGACTTCGTCGAGGGCCTTCCGGGCTTCACGTGCTTCCGACTCGAGCGAGGCCAGCCGCGATTCCTTCTCCGCGCGGATATCTCTTGCCCTGGCGAGATCGGTTTCCAGCGCAGAGCAATCGGAATAAAGACGTCGGATATTTTCTTCCGCATCAGCGATTTGAGCGGTGATCTGCGAGGTTTCACTTTCACCGGAAGTGATTTCCCGCGTCCTTGCGTCGATATCGCTCAGGATTGCGGCGATATCGGATGCGAGTTTGTCCAGGGATTTTCTGTTCGAATTGCGCTTTTCCTCGAAAGATGCCAGGAGGACTCGCTCTTCTGTGAGCTCTTTTTCCAACACCTCCAGGCCGGCCCTGGTCTCTTCCCATTGTTCGGTCAGGGAGATTATGGAGTTGTTTATCTCTTCCGCTTTTTCTTCATTTAACAGGATTTCCTCTCTTATGGCTTTAATCCTGTCGGCGGCCTCGGTCTCTTCGGCGGCCAGGTGATCTTTGCTGTAGGCGAGGACGTGGATCCTCTGCTCGATCCATTTCCGCTCGTTTTCGAAGCGTTCGATATCCTTTTTCACGTTGTTGATCTTGATTTCCATCTCCCGGAGTCCGGCGCGAACGGATTGGCACTCTTCTTCGCAGCGGGCGATCGTTTCTTCAATTCTTGTCCGCGCGCTGGATGCCTCCTGCAGGCTCCTCGACAGATCATTTATCTGCTGTTCGAGTTCGGCCATTTCCCTGCGGTTATGGAGAAGTCCGCTTTCGCCGTTGGAGCTGGCTCCACCGGTAAGGACCCCGTGGGGGCTGATGATATCGCCTTCGGGGGTGACCAGGGTTCCGGAAAACCCGTTCCTGCGCCACATGGACACTCCTGTATGCAGGCTTGATATCAGCAGGACGTCGCCGAGGAGGTAATCCGCGATACTTTTGAAATCCTCTCTTACTTTAATTACATCGATGAGTTTGACCGCACCGTTCAAGTTTTCCTCCAGTGAAGCCAGACCCGCTGAGTTGTTTCTGACTTCCAGGGGTACAAAGCTCCCCCGGCCGGAGGCATGCTTTTTTAGATAATCGATCGCCTGGATGCCGTCCTCCGCTTTCTGGACGACCATGTATTGCAGCTTTTCTCCCAGGACGGCTTCGACGGCTGTTTCATATTCCCGCGGCACATCGATGTGGTCGGCGACGACGCCGAAGATTTCCGCACAGGACAACTCCTCGGCTTTTCCCGCCCTCAGGATGGATCTGGCACCTTCGTTGCACCATTCGTATCCTTCCTGGAATTCCTTGAGAGAGAACAGTCTCGATGTCTTTCTTCCCAGGTCCTCTTTATATCCGGAGATTCTGGCATCGATGCCGGCCGACTCGGCCCGGGCATGCTCCAGTTCGGCGAGAAGAACTTTCTCTTTTTCCTCCAGGGAGGAAAGAAGATCGTGAGCCGCGGCCAGTTCCGAATAAAGGGCATCCAGCGTATCCCGGACGAATGCCATTTTCTCGTTGTTTTCATCGAGGTCCCTGATATCCCGCTCGGCCCGGCGCCTCAGGTCTTCGATCCCCTTTTCAAGGGTGGCCGCCATGTTCCTGAGCTTCGCGTTTTCCGTCGCCAGGGTAATGTATTCGCTTTTCTTTTCTTCCAGCGCCCGGTAAAGTCCCCTTTCAGAATTTTTCCTGCTCTCCGCGCTCTTCTGCCTTTGCCCGATGGACTGTCTGAGAATGCCCGCCTTTTCCTCCGATTCGGCAAGCAGGGCGCCAAGAGACGACATCTCCTCCTCGAGGTCACTCCTGCGGGCATGCAGGACATTGATTTCCACGGAATTTTTCTGCCTTTTCTGCGACAGATCGTCCAACTTCTTTCTGGAATAGGAGATACCCTGCTCTTTCGTGCTGATCTCGTTCTTGAGGTGGTACAATCTTTCCTGCAATTTCAACTCTTCGTTATCCAGGAGCTGCGATTTCATCTCCTCGCATGCGGCCTCGATGCCCTCCAGGCGGGTCTTAGTACGTGTCTCGTCGGCATGAAGCTCATCCCAGGCAGCCTGAAGTTTCTTCTGCTCTTGCGCAAGCACGGAGAAGTTCTCGAGAGCCAAAGCCAGATCCAGTTCTTTCATCTCTTTTTTCAAGTCTTTGTATTTCTCCGCCCGTCTGGCCTGCCGCGTCACCGAATTGAGCTGGGTCTTGACTTCCCGGATGATATCGTTGAGCCGGACGATATTCTGTTTCGTCGATTCCATTTTACGGAAGGCGGATTCTTTTCTGCTTCTGTACTTCGCTATGCCGGCGGCCTCCTCAAGGAAGTGCCGGCGCTCTTCTGGCTTGGCCTCGACGAGATTCGAAATGCTGTTCTGCTCAATCAGGGAATAAGTCCTGGCTCCGATACCGGTGTCCATAAAGAATTCCCGTATATCGAGCAGGCGGCAGGGGACCTTGTTGATGTAATATTCACTCTCGCCTTCGCGGAAAACCCGCCTCGTGATCATGACCTCGCTGAATCCCGCGTACTGCTGGGGGAAATTGGTTCCGTCATTGGCGAGCACTATGGAAACTTCGGCCATATTGACGGCAGGGGCGTCCTCGCTTCCTCCGAAGATCACATCCTCCATTTTTTTCCCGCGGAGCAGCCGGGCGTTCTGCTCCCCCATTACCCAGCGCAGGGCATCCACGATATTGCTCTTTCCACATCCGTTGGGGCCGACAATCCCGCTGATGCCGTCCGAAAAATTAAAAACAGTGGGATCTTTGAAGGACTTGAAACCGATTATTTCCAGTTTTTTCAATTTCATTTTCAGGTTTCCTCAGAGGAAACTTCCCCGATCTCAACCGCAAAAAGGTTTGTAGTTTATTAACAGAAGAAAATTATTTTGTAAAGAGAAAATACAACAAGATGTGTTTGGAGAAAATTGAACCACAATATATTGTAGTCCTGTGTTTTCTTATAAGGTGCGGGGGCAGGGAAGGCGGTTTCGGTCAAAAATGATTCAGGAATGAACATTTTGCTTGACCCTGAAAGGGCCTAAATATTATAATCAGCCCACTTTATTTGTTTCAGGTATAACGTATTGATTTTCCTGAAATTTCCATGAAGTAACGAGTGGACTTATTAAACAAAAAATAGGAAAGGAGGGGAAAACGGGGATTATTTAATCAAAACAGTGTCGTGTGTTTGTCGTAGAAGTAAGCAAACGTAATCTCTTTAAGAGTCATTGTATGGAGGAGGAGGTATAGAATGACAACACCCGTACAACAGAAGATTCGTGATAAGAAAAGGACACCTCAGCAGATTCTCGATATGGTCAAATCGGGAGACTGGATTCAGCCCGGTTCAGTTGGCGGTGATTCCACCGAGTGCATGAAGGAACTGGCCAAGAGAATCGGTCCGAAACTGAAAGACATCGAAATCTGGAACTATGCGATGTTTTTCCCCCACCCTGAATTTCAGGCAGTAGACCCCAAGCAGGAATTCCATTGTTTTCATGAATATTTCTTCTTCCCCTGGAACCGCAAGGCCCGCGATACCAACGGCGTCACGAGTTGGTCCCACTGGGGATGGGCCATGGGCATGTGGTTCTGCCATTACCGTTTTGTGAATGCTGTGAAAGAAAAACGAGGGCTCGACTGGTGGTGGAATGCAGCGACGCCCTTTAACTCTCACGGCTTTGCCAACTTCTCCTACGGCACCAACAACGCCAACATCTTCAGCCAGTGCGCCAAGAAGACAGTCATTGAAGTCCGCAGCGATTATCCCTGGGCCGAAGGCGGCCGTTTCAACACGATCCACATAGACGATATCGATTACTGGGTCGAGGTGGATTGCGAAAAATACAAATGGCCCCAGATCAACGAGAAGGCCATCAAAGCGAAACCGGAAGAAGAGGCTATCGCCAAGCACATCATGACGATCATGCGTGACCGCGATATCGTCCAGCTCGGAATCGGGTCTCTGCCCTCCGCCTGCGTCAGCGCTATGACCGAAGCCGGTTTCAAGGACCTCGGGATCCATACCGAGATGCTCAACGCCGGTCTTATCAAGCTGATCGAGTCAGGTCAGGTCACCAATAAGTACAAGAGCCTTCCCGCCGACCGCGGCAAGAGCGTCTGGACATTCGCCTTCCCGGTTGATGTGCAGTGGTACTATGATACCATTCACCAGAACCAGGAACTTGCCGTTTATGATATCAGCTATACCAATAACCTGCAAAATCTCACCCGCCTCGACAACATGATCGCGATCGATAACTGCGTCGCCGTTGACCTCCTGGGCCAGCAGTGCTCCGGCTTTTATGAAAAACGCCCGATATCGAGCTCCGGTGGGTACTTCCATTTCGTGTCTTTCTGCGCGCAGTCAAAAGGCGGAAGAGGCGTCGCCTCCATGACGGCCCGAAGCAAGCACGGGACATCGAGAATCGTACCCTTCCTGCCTGAAGGATCATCGGTTGATGTTCCGGCCCAGCTCTCCCATTACGTCTGCACCGAATACGGCATCGTGAACCTGAGAGGTCTCAACGGCTACGAAAGAGCGGCGGCCCTTATTTCCATCGCCCATCCTGACGACCGCGAATGGCTGGAGAAGGAAGCCCGCGCGGCCGGTCTCCTGGCCCCGAAATTCCCGGTAAGCATGCTGCCCGTGGAAGGGAAGACGAGACGGTATCCCTCGTACGAGGAGAGGAGGAATTATAAGATTCCTTTGAACAGCGATTTTTGGGGATTCGATTGGGATCAGGGTTATCAGACGGGAAAATAAAGAACAGAAATTTTCAGCTGAAAAGGCCCGGCCACCCGGGCCTTTTTTTGTTGGAAGAGGGCGGCAAAAGGTGCTATTTCTTGACCATGAAACCGCAAATGTGCTACTCAAGCTCAGAAAGATCGGATCATGAAGAAAAAAAAGAAGAATAAAAAGGACTTGAAGAAAGTACAGGAGCTTGAGTTCACCCCAGCCCCGCCTTCTCCCCTGACATCCAGATTCCGCAAAGTCGCTTTCATTATCTGGGTACTGGGAGTCATATTGATTTTGCTGAAATGGGGGAAGTTCTGAATATCCTCTTAAATTTTCCACCAAGAAGGAATTTTCCTCTTGACAAGAGGATTGGGTGTTTGATAGCTTCTGTCCAAAGCATCTATTGATGTGCGCTCTTTCTCAATCAGAAAGAGGTTCTGCCGGAACCGAGGTAGATGAAACCCTGTTACACCCGGAGATGATCCCTGCAGGGGATCTGATCCGACCCATAATCCGGACCGCCTATTGTAAGTAGGTACGATTACATCAGAGAAGGGGGGGATGAAAGGGCAAAAGCTGGTCTGTCGTAGTCGTAGCTGTACGAACCTAATCTACCTAAAAAATAAACGAGGAGGGATTTATGGCGCACGAACATAGTTTTGCTACCCCGGGACCTGCCGGATTGGGCGCATTGGCAGTCGCATGCTTTGGTTTTGGTGCTGTATTTCTTGGCAAGGTCGTTCCCGAGGGTCTGCCCCTGCTGGCGGCGTGGCTGATCGGCGGCGGCATTGTGCAGTACACGACGGCTGTTATTGAATTAAAAGACCATAATATTACCGGCGGTAACGTTTTCTTATTCTTTGCAGCATTTTTCATGGTTGCGGCGGCGCTCAGCACATTCGCAAAATTCATGCTGATTAAATTCGGGATGAAACCCGCGGTTCATGTCGAGGGGTGGATGTGGATGGCCGGAGCCGCATTCCTCACTTTAGTTACCCCTGCCTACGCAAAGGGTAATTTGTTTATTTTCCTGCTTGTTGTTCTTATCGATATCGTCCTCTGGATGATAGTGGGAGTAGATACTGGCTGGTACGGTGATCCGGCGGCATACAAGCCGATCATCGGCTGGCTCCTTGTGATTTCAGGCTGGATCGGAATTTACCTGGCCGGCGCAGTCGTTTGCAATACGGTTTACGGAAAACCGGTATTCTTTGTGCCCAAGCCGCTGGTAAAATAACTTGGAGTGTTATTTATCCGCTGGGGGCAGCTTCAGAGCTGCCCCCTTTTTTTATCTCGGGCTGTTGATCTGAAAAAAGACGCCGGGTTGGACAATGGCAGGTTGTTGAAAAGGCATTGTTGGGATTTCAACAAAGCGCCTTTCCCATGTTGTCACACACTCTGCGGTAGAAGAAAGGTCTCCTGTCGCTGAAGAGATCGTTAAAAAGATTCAATCTCTTGTTTCTGGCCGCCTCTATGTCTATCTCGACGACGCCTGTTTCTTCGGCGCCTGATCCCGCCCTGCAAAGGATACTCGCATCAGGACCCGTAATCTGGCTTTTTCCAGTATAACGCAACACCTTTCCCCCTCTTTCTTCGACTCCAGTCCTGTTTGCGGTAACGGCGTAGACGCGGTTTTCCAGACATCTTGTCAGCATGGCGTCCTGGCAATAAGGAAGCACCAGATTTGCCGGGTGACAGACAACATCCGCTCCTTTCAGTGCGAGGACTCTCATCGATTCCGGGAATATCCAGTCAAAACAGATCATAACCCCGACCCTGCATTTTCCAATATCGTAGACTTCGAAAGGCCTGTCCCCCGGAGAGAACCATAAATTCTCCTCCGAGAAGAGGTGAATTTTGCGGTAAGTCGCCATGTAGCCTTGAGGGGATATGAGAACGGCGGAATTAAAGAAACGTCCTCCGCTTTTTTCCGCCAGTCCGGCTGTTATGTGGACGTTTCTATCCCGGGCGATTTTCTCAAGGGCCGCGGTTGTCCTTCCTCCCGGAATTTCTTCGGATAAATCCTCTACCTCCTTTTCCGATACGAAAAGGTACCCCGTATTGAAGAGCTCGGGCAGGACAAGTATGTCGGCATCTATTCCCGATGAAAGCTCCCTGACTTTTTCGAGGTTCCTTTCTATATTCCCGAAATCCGGCGTGAATTGAATGAATCCTATTTTCATAGTCGCACCTGAATATTTTTTGGAAGAAGATAACCGAAAAGAGGATACTGTCAACAGAAATGTGATTCCGGATTTCTGGGAAAAAAAGAGGCCGTGCTCCGGAACACGGCCTCTGGAATTAAACGAATTACGGGCTTACAGAATCTCGAAAAGGCCGGCTGCCCCCATTCCTCCTCCGATGCACATGGTCACGATGCATCTTCTGGCTTTGCGGCGCTTTGCCTCGTGGAGTATTTGGGCAGTAAGCTTGGCGCCCGTCGCTCCCAGCGGATGCCCCAGTGCAATAGCGCCGCCATTGGGATTGATGTCCCCGGCCCAGTACCTTTCCTCGAGGCCGAGTTTCCGGATGCAATAAAGCGCCTGCGCGGCGAATGCCTCGTTGAATTCGAAAAGATCGATATCCTTTGTAGTCAGGCCCGCCATTTTCAGTACCTTGGGTACGGCGACGGCAGGGCCGATGCCCATCTCCTCGGGCTCGCACCCCTGAACGGCGTAACAGGACAGCCTCGCAAGCGGTTCCAGGCCGAGTTCCCTGGCTTTTTCGGATGTCATCAGGAGACTGAAAGCGGCTCCATCGGTCATCTGTGACGAGTTTCCCGCGGTGACTGAACCGCCTTGCTTGAAAGGCGATTTAAGTCCGGCGAGGTCTTCCATGCTGGTCGGCCATCTCACGCCGTCATCCGTATCGAAGACAACCTTCTCCCTTATCCTTTTCCCTTTTCCGGTTTTATATCTGTACGCCTCGATGGGGATGATCTCCTCCTTGAATTTTCCGGACTTGATGGCCTCGTAGGCGCGCCGATTGCTCTCCAGTGCGAATTTATCCTGATCCTCTCTGGATATGCCGTAGTTTGCAGTCACGTTTTCCGCGGTGATTCCCATGGAAACATAAGTGTTCGGCCGGTCTCCCCAGTCGGGATTCGGCCGGAACAGGTTTCCCCCCATCGGGATATGGCTCATGGTTTCGCAGCCTCCCGCGATGATGACATCGGACCAGCCGGTCCTGATCTTGGCCGTGGCATCCGCGATGGATTGCAGGCCCGATGAGCAGAAGCGGTTGATCGTCATCCCTGAAGTTGTCAGGGGCAATCCTGCCCCGAGCGCGAGCACTCTGCCCAGATTCATTCCCTGTTCGGCCTCCGGGAAAGCGCATCCGACAATGAGATCGTCGACCTCGTCGGGCTTGAGCCGGGCTACCCGCGCCATAAGCCCTTTTATAACCTGAATACCTATTTCCTCCGCGCGGGTGTTGGCCAGGCCGCCTCTTCTATAACGTCCGCCGGGGCTTCTGACGGATTCCACAATAACGGCGTCACGCATGATTTTCCTCCTTTTACAACTTTCTAATTACGCAATGGTTTGCCGGTGCTAAGCATGTGCATGATTCTATCCTGTGTCCTGGACTCGCCGAGGAGGCTCAAAAATGCTTCTTTTTCGAGGTCCAGGATCTCCTGTTCTGTAACGAGAGTACCTTCGGCGCAGTCGCCTCCGGAAATTATGTGTGCCAGCTTCTTGGCGATGTGTACATCATAATCCGAGATGAAATTCCCCTTTCTCATGTTAAACAGCATCGCATCGCACATGCCCCGGAAATTTTCGCCCATGACCGGAATCATGGCAGGCTTCGGCTTGCGGTAAAATCTTGAGAGGCCGAGAACGACCTGCTTGGCATCCCATATCTGCTGGTCTCTGTTCAGGCTGATTCCGTCTGTTTTCCTGATATAACCGAGTTCCATGGCTTCCACAGCGCTCGTGGACACCTTGGCCATTCCGATATTCTCGAAAACCTTTGCATAAAAATGCTGAAGATTGAGACCTGCTTCGATGGCGCCTTCGGGGATGCCCTCTGTCACGCGCACCATAAGTTCTTTGGTTCCTCCTCCCGCCGGGATAACACCGACGCCCACTTCTACGAGGCCCATATAAGTCTCCCCGCAGGGCTGGCATCGCGCGGCATGGATAGCCATCTCGCAGCCTCCGCCCAGTACCATTCCCGCTGGAGCTGATACGACCGGTTTTGAGAGATATTTCATTCTCATGTTGGCATTCTGGAAGTTCTCGATCAGTTTTTCCAGGATATCCCAGTCGCCCCTCTGGACGGCCACGAGCACCATAAAAATATTGGCGCCGACCGAGAAATTCTGGGCGTGATTGCCGACCACCATTCCGACAAAATCTTTCTCCACGACATCGCAGCTGTCGAAGATCATCTGGATCATATCCTGATCGACTGCGTTCATCTTGGTGTGGAATTCGAGGCAGGCCACGCCGTCTCCGATATCCACAAGACTTGATCCGGCGTTCTTCTTGATGAGCTTCCCGGCTTGCTTCAGGCGGGGCAAAAGAATAATTTTCGGATTTTCACCGATTCTGGCGTATTTCCCTGTTTCGAAGTCGTAGTAATAACGGCCGTCCTCTTTTTCGACATAGAATGATTCACAGCCCGCTCTCAGCATTTCGTCGATCTTCCCGGGGACTTTGATTTTCATCTTTTTCATCACCTGGACGGATTCCCTGACACCCACGGCATCCCATGTTTCGAAAGGACCAAGGGCGTGGTTATATCCCCACTTCATCGCATTATCTATTCCCACGATGGTATCGGAGATTTCCGGGACTCTGTTGGCGGCGTACACGAAATTGTTGCAAAGGTATTCCCGGGCGACTTCGGCCGCGATGTCCGTGCCAGCGAATAATGCCTTGATCCGCGCCGCCAGACCATCTTTCTGCCGTGCGGCCTGGATCGATTCGTATTTCGGATTTGTCGGAGGGACGTATTCAAGAGTGTTGTAGTCCAGCACCAGTTTCAATTTTTTCCCGTTTTTGTCTTTTGTTTTCTTATAGAATCCCTGCCTGGTCTTGTTGCCGAGCCACTTTTTTTCCAGCATTTTGGTCATAAGTTCGGAAGGCTTGAAAACGTCGCGCATCTCGTCGTCAGGCACTGCGTCGTAGAGATTCTTCGTCACGTGATAACTTGTATCCAGTCCGACAAGGTCCAGGGTTCCGAAGATCGCTGAGCCGGGCCTGCCCAGGGCTTTTCCGATAATGGCATCCAGCTCCTCGATTTTCAGGTTTTTCTTGAGCATGATATGGATGGCGTTGGAGATGTCGAATGCGCCGATACGGTTTCCGACAAAGTTGGGCACATCCTTGCAGACGACGACGCCTTTGCCCAGCACTTCCTCGCAGAATCTGATCATGTAATCGAGGACTTCCTTTTTTGTCTCCTGTCCGGGGATGATCTCCAAAAGTTTCATATAGCGGGGAGGGTTGAAAAAATGAGTGCCGAGAAAACGCTCCTTGAGCCCGGGCCCCAATTTCGCTGAAATGTCCCGGATAAGAATGCCGGATGTGTTGGTAGTGACGATGCAGCGGTCGTTGACCACTTTTTCGACTCTGGCCAGGAGATCCTGCTTTATCTTCAGGTTTTCGACGACTGCCTCGATGACCCAGTCGGCATCGGAAAGCCAGTGCAGATGGTCTTCGAAGTTGCCTATCCTGATCATGGAGGCGTTTTTTCTGGAGTAGAAACTTGCCGGCTTTGATTTTGTGATGTTGGCCAGCCCGTTGGCGGCGAAGCGGTTTCGCCACTCCGGGCTTTTTTCCGTCAGGCCCTTCTTCTTGTCCGCTTCCGTCAATTCAAAGGGGATGATATCCAGCAGGGTGCATTCTATTCCGGCATTGGTCAGATGGGCGGCAATGGCGGCACCCATGACGCCGGCGCCTAAAACCGCGGCTTTCTTTATTTCATAAGTCATTTTATTCCTCCTTGAGATTCCTCTGCTGAAACTGTTTTTCCGATGCCCGATGCCTCCCTTCGACCTGCTAGAAGCCGAACGCTTCTTCAGCCATTTCGATAGGCGTACGGTCTCCCATCCTGATCGCCTCGCATCTCGACTTGACTGTTGCAAGCACATTCAGGGCAAAAAATCTGGCCGAGGCAATCTTCCCGTTGTAGAAAGCTACATCGCTGTTCTCGTGGATCAGCGCTCTCTGCTTGGCCCGGGAATCCTCGATGCCTTTTTTCACGTAAATGTCTTCCAATTTCCTGTGTGATATTGCGGCGGCCTGCATCAGGAGAGAGCCGACTACGACATCGCCGAAGATCTCCAGATAGGGTGTGGCGTAAAGGACCGGTATCAGGAACCCGGCGCTCTTGCCAAGCTGGCCGAAATGCATGGTCAATGCCTGGATTGCCTGCACGGATTCCTCCAGGAAGGCGCTGCATGACTTCAGAGAGTCGATGCCGCGCAGGGCGGCCGTCATCTTGCCGATTTCGCCGAGGAGATTTTTCACGTTGGCGCCGCCGCGCTGGCCGAGTTTCCTGCCAACGAGATCGAGCGCCTGGATGCCGTTCGTGCCTTCGTATATGCTGGCTATTTTGCAGTCCCGGAGGTACTGTTCAACTGGATATTCGGAACAGTATCCATAACCGCCGTAGACCTCGATGGCGCGCGAGCAGACCTGAAATCCCTTTTCCGAGGAATAAGCCTTGCAGACCGGTATCAGCAATTCCACCAGCCCATGCCATTTTTCCTTCTCCTCATCGCTGTCTGCCACAATCGCCCGGTCCATGCAATAGCTGGCGTAGAAATTAAGGACCCGCATGCCCTCCACGTGGGATTTCATCCACAGGAGCATTCTTCTGACATCAGGGTGCTCGATAATGGGCACCGATTTGGCTTCCGGATTTTTCATCTCCCAGATGGGCGTGCCCTGAATCCTTTCCTTGGCGTAGTTGACGGCGTGCTGGTAAGCCGCGGAGGCAAGACCCAGCCCCTGCATCCCCACCTCGAGACGGGCCTCGTTCATCATGTTGAACATGATTTTCATGCCCTCTCTCTCTTTTCCCAGCAGTTCTCCGACGCATTTGCCGTCATCCCCGAAATTCAGGGTGCAGGTGGCGGATCCCTTGATTCCCATCTTGTGCTCGATATTGCCGGTGCGGACATCGTTGAACTCTCCGATCCCGCCGTCCTGCGCAACGCGGTATTTCGGGACCAAGAATATGGATATTCCGCGCGTTCCCGGCGGGTCACCCTCGATCCTTGCAAGGACGGGATGAATGATGTTCGCAACGAGATCGTGATCGCCGCACGAGATGAAGATTTTTGTCCCCGTAATACTGTATGTGCCGTCGGGAAGTCTCCGGGCCGTCGTCTTCAATGCGCCCACGTCGCTTCCTGCGCCGGGCTCTGTCAGGCACATCGTGCCGCCCCATTCTCCCGAGTACATCTTGTACATGTATTTTTTCTTTTGTTCCTCGGTTCCGTACTTTTCAATCAGGCCAGCCGCGCCGCTCGTCAGCATAGGGTACATGATGAAGGGGCAGTTGGCCGCGTTGAAATATTCCAGGCAGGCGTTGGAGACGGATATGGGAAGCGACATGCCGCCCACTTCCGGGTCTCTGATTGCGCAAATCCAGCCGCCCTCACGATATTTCTTATACGCCTCATGGAAGCACTCCGGCACGAAAACCTTTCCGTCCTCGAATCTGCAGCCCTCTTTGTCGCTCGGCTGGAAGGTAGGCAGAATGACGTTTACGGAGAGCTTCTCCGCATTATCCAATATTTCGTTGACGGTGTCTTTCGAGTAATCCTCGTATCTTTTTTTGAAGATCTTTTCGATATCCAGTTGCTCGTAAAGAACAAATTGCTGGTCTCTGTTATTTACCAATAAATTGCCCATACATCCTCCTTTCTCACGGCCGCGAGGTCCCGGCCGGTTCAATCGGCATTTCGTTCTTTTCCGGCTGGCGTGGTTTGCCTTCCAGTCCTCTGAACAGCAGATCGAGCCCTGTTTCAACTGTGGAGCGGATCGTCTGCTCCCGCAATGACTCTTTGCCGGTAAAGAGGTGAAGGGATACGACACCGTTGAGAAAACCCCAGAAGGCGTTGCGGCTCTGCCGGATTTTGATGTCAGGCGGGAAATCCCCGCGTTCGGCTCCTAACCGGATGATATCCTCGATGACATCGATCGTTTTATTGGTAGAGCGGATCAGGCATTGATTCAGCTCATCGGAGAGTTTCAGGTTATCCGTATGGAGCATGTATGCCATCAGTATCCGGAAGAGCTCGCGGTCGCTCATGAAGAAATCAATGTAGATCCTTGCGAACTCTCGCAGCATGTCGGGGGCGCTTTTCCCCGAGAGAGTGATGCCCGATACCTGCTTGTGGAACTTGTCGTTGTCGCTCAGGAGAATATGAGTATAGATTTCCTCCTTGCTCTTGAAATAGAGGTAGACGGCGCCCTTACTCAATTCCGCCTTTCTGGCGATGCTTGCGACCGTGACTGTTTTGAACCCCTTTTCGAAAAAGAGCTTCCGGGCCGCCCTGAGGATGGCGGTCCGTCTTCCCTCTTTCTCCCTTTTTCTCCGTTCCTGAATTCCCATTTTCAGCAATTCCGGCCCGACCATAAATTTTGGTCATACTTTGAATATAAGTCACATCATGACCATCGGTCATATATCAACTACAGTTGGAGCCCGTTGTCAAGAAAAATTTTGACGATTTTTTTCTTAACGAAATCAATAGGTATTCCTGGCAGGGGCGCCGGGGTGATAGTTAATGTAATACCCACTGTAAGATAAAAAGATTGACAGGACGGTATCCTTATGTTAGTTAAATCATTCAAAATGCAGCACAATATTTGTATTTTTATTCATGGGGAAAGGGCTTGCGTCGCTCCTTCTCATGAATTTCCGGCAGGTTTGAATAAAACACTTGGCCCGCGGCAAAGCTGCAAGGCGGGTAGTCGAATCCAAGGAGGAATAGGTGACCCTTTCCGAAATCAAGGAAATTCTGGATGCGGAAGTTCTGGTTGGAAACGACCAGATGAACAAAGAGGTGAAGACGGCTTTCAGCGCCGATTTGATGAGCGACGTTCTGGCTTTTGCAAAACCCGGCAGCCTCTTGCTAACAGGGCTGACCAATCCCCAGGTTGTAAGGACGTCGGATATTCTCGATATTGCGGCCATCATTGTCGTCAGGGGGAAAATCCCCCCTCAGGAGACCATCCGCCTGGCGGAAGAATTGAAAATTCCCATTCTCACGACAAGATACATTCTATTCGAGACGTCCGGGCGGTTGCATGCGAGGGGGATTGTGGGGTGTATCGAGAAAGTCGGTGGTGACAAAATCAATGTCGGCAGAAATAATCTATGAAGACAGTTTTCCCGTCGAGGGCGGATCTTTTACAAATGCCGGGCACGTATCAAGCAGAATCAAGACCATCCTTAAGAGTCTGGGGGTCGGAAACGACACGGTAAGAAGGGCTTCCATAGTCACGTACGAATCTGAGATCAATATCGTATCCTATGCGAGGAAGGGAACGATCAAGATTGCAGTGACTTCCGATTCGGTGGAGATTGATGCCGTGGACGAAGGCCCGGGCATCGCCGATATTGAGCAGGCAATGCAGGAGGGATTTTCGACAGCCCCGCCGATCGTCAGAGAAATGGGTTTCGGCGCTGGGATGGGGTTGAGCAATATGAAAAAATATTCGGATGTGTTCGAGATAAATTCAGAAGTGGGCGTGGGCACGCACGTCACCATGAAAATCGTGTCTCTTTAACCTCGCAAGCCCTGCTTCCATACTTGTCAGCCGGATGAAAACAGAGCTCGGAAATGGAACCGTAACTGGGATTTTTTTTCCTTGACAACGGGCCGGCAATGTACTTATGTGCGGTGGGCGTCGACTGAAAGTCGGCATAAAGGATGAAAATGGCTGCGGTAACTCTGAGACAGATTGCCAAGTCTTTGAATTTGAGGGTCCGTTGCGGGGCGGACAAACTCGACCGCGAAGTGAAAGGCGGCTATGTGGGAGACCTCCTCAGCGATGTCATCGCCAACAGCAAGGAAGGAGACCTGTGGGTGACCCGCCAGGTACACCCCAATATCATCGCGGTCGCGAGTCTCAAGGAACACGCGGGTATCGTACTCGTCCAGGGGAGTGAGCCTATGGCAGATACCCTCGATAAGGCGCAAAGAGAAGGTATTCCCATCCTGGAGGCGGATCTAAGCGGTTTCGAAGTGGCTGGAAGAATTTATCAGTTGATACAGTCTTGAGAAGGTCATCGGTTTTGGCCACTTTGCCGTAATTCGGCGCCCGGCCGGAATTGAATGGCCTTTTGTATTTCAAATCCCGGCCGGGATACGCGAAAGACACAAGGATTTCGGGATGGTTCAATGCTCAGAGAATTTCGCTGTGATTTTCACATTCACACGTGCCTTTCGCCTTGCGCGTCTCTGGATATGTATCCGCGGGCGCTGGTGGAGAAATGTGTTTCCGAGAGAATTGACGCCATCGCCGTTTGCGATCACAACGCCTCGGAAAACGTTCCGTATGTCATCAGGGCGGCGCAGGGAAAGACCCTCGTCGTGTTTCCCGGTATGGAAATTACAAGTAGTGAAGAAGTACATGTTTTAGCGCTCTTTGATAATCTGGAAGGACTTTATGAAATCCAGGAGCGGGTATACGGAGCACTGGCCGGAGAGAATAACGAAGACGTGTTCGGATGTCAGGCCATCGTCAATGAGCAGGACGAAGTCGAGGGATTTAATCCAAGACTCCTGATCGGTTCGACATCGCTTTCTCTCCAGGAAGTCGTCTCCGGCATACATAGCGCCGGCGGACTCGCCATCGCGTGTCATATCGATCGGGAGAGCTTCGGCGTTATCGGCCAACTAGGATTCATACCTGCGGATGTCCGGTTTGACGCGCTTGAGATTTCGCACAGGACGGGCCTCGAAAGCGCCAGGGCCATGTTTGCGGAATTCTCCGGATATGCCTTCATCGAGTCTTCCGATGCCCACCGGTTGGAAGATATCGGGAGGGGGGTTACGAGAATCTGCATGAAAGAGGCTAGTATCGCGGAACTGAAACTGGCCTTCTCCCGAAAGGGAAACCGGCGGGTACTGGAGTGATCTATGCTGGAACTTTCCATGCATATTCTGGATATCGTCGAGAATTCGACGAGGGCCGGCGCCGGGTTAGTAAAGATAAAAATAACCGAAGACCCGGACAGGGACAGTCTCTCCATCGAGATTGACGATGACGGCGCGGGAATGGACGACGGGACGCTGCGGGGGGCGCTTGATCCCTTTTTCACGACGAAACAGGTGCGCAGAGTCGGTCTGGGGCTCCCGATGCTTCAGCAGGCGGCCAGGCAGGCGGATGGACATCTGGAAATCGTCTCCAAGCCGGGGGACGGCACCCGTGTGAAAGCGCAATTCAGATACGGCCACATCGACCGGCAGCCGCTCGGGGATATCGCGGGCACCATGGTGAGCCTGATTACGTCAAATCCGGATGTGGATTTTGTTTACCGCCATGAAAACCGGGGCCGCGTTTATGCTCTTGATACCAGGGATATAAAAAAAGAGATCGGCGACGTTCCGGTCGATCATCCCGAGATCATAAAGCTCATCCGGGAAGATATCGAAAAAGGGCTGAAAGAGATAGGAACAAAAAAAAGTTGAGTTACTTAAGGAGGAATTCATGAGCAAAGGCAATGGAGAACTGTTGAAAGAATTCAGTCCGGAGCAGATTGCAAAGCTCGATCAGATCATCGAAAAATACAATGGAAAACCGGGCGGATTGATCCCTGTCCTCGAAGAGGCGCAGATGGTCCTTGATTATCTGCCGATGTCCGTTCAGAGAAGAATCGCATCCGGCTTGAACATACCGATTGCGCAGGTTTACGGCGTGGTGACGTTTTATTCTTTTTTCACGATGAAACCCCGAGGAAAACATACGGTCCGCGTATGCCTGGGTACGGCCTGTTACGTCCGCGGCGGAAAGACTATCGCGCAGAACCTTGAAAAGGAGTTCGGCATCAAGGAAGGGGAGACCACCTCGGATAGGATGTTCACTTACGAGACCGTCAGGTGCCTGGGAGCGTGCGGGCTCGCGCCGGTCATGGTGGTGGATGAGAAGAACGTCCACGGCAAGGTAAAGCCGGCCAAGATCAAAGAATTGCTGCAGAAGTACAACTAAGCACGAGGGGAAAAAGCTATGGCGAAAATCAAAATTGACGACTTGAAAAAAATAAAGGAGAGAGTTCACGCAGACACCTCTCTGAGAGAAGGACATCGCCGGGTGAAAGTGACGGTCCATATGGGCACATGCGGCATTGCTTCGGGTGCAAGGGAGGTCATGAACGCTCTGATAAGAGAGATCGAGGATGCCGGCGCAACCGACATCATGGTAACGACCTCGGGATGTATGGGGCTTTGCTCCAGGGAGCCTCTGGTTACCGTGGAGGTCCTCGGACAGGAACCGATCAAGTATGAGTTTATGGATCCGAACAAGATGAGGCAGGTTTTCAAAAGACATATCATGCAGGGCGAGATCCAGACGCCTTTCGTCCTTGCCAGGGGATCCGAGAAGGTAAAATAGATCCGGCATTGCTATATTCACATATATTTAAGGAGGAAAAAGATCCGCATGAAGGTATTTCGATCACACTTATTGATCTGTGGAGGAACGGGCTGCCACGCATCCGGGAGTGTCGCCGTAAAAAACGTCCTGGTAGAGGAGATCAAAAAAAGAGGTCTTTCTGAAGAGATAAAAGTCGTCGAAACGGGGTGTAACGGATTCTGCGCCATGGGGCCCATTATGGTCGTTTATCCGGAGGGGATCGTCTACATGCAGCTCAAGACGGACGATGTTCCCGAACTCGTTGAGGAGCACCTGATCAAAGGACGGCCCGTAACCAGGCTCTTTTATAAGGAGCCCTCAACGGAGGAGAAGATCCCGTCCATGCAGGATATACCTTTCTTTGCCCTCCAGGAACTGAGGGTATTGAGAAACAGGGGCCTGATTGATCCTGAGAATATCGATGAATACATAGCAAGGGACGGCTATGCCGGATTGGCCAAGGCGCTTACCGAAATGTCCCCCGAGGATATCGTTAAAGAAGTCCTCACTTCCGGGCTGAGAGGAAGGGGCGGCGCTGGATTTCCGACCGGTCTGAAATGGCAGTTTGCAGCCCGTTCTCCGGGAGACACAAAGTACGTCATCTGCAATGCGGACGAGGGCGACCCCGGGGCATTCATGGACAGGAGCGTTCTGGAGGCTGACCCCCATTCCGTTCTGGAGGGTATGGTCATTGCGGCCAAGGCGATCGGCTCGCATCAGGGCTATATCTATTGCCGTGCCGAATACCCGCTGGCCATTCACCGCCTGAGCATCGCGATCAGCCAGGCGCGGGACTACGGGCTTCTCGGCAAGAATATCCTTGATACGGGATTCGACTTCAATATCGAGATATATCAGGGTGCCGGAGCATTTGTGTGCGGCGAGGAAACGGCGCTGATGACCTCGATCGAGGGAAAGAGAGGCATGCCCAGACCCAGGCCGCCCTTCCCAGCCGTGGCCGGGCTTTGGCAGAAGCCGAGCATTCTTAACAATGTCGAAACCCTCGCCAACATCGGACAGATTATCCTGCGGGGCGGGGCATGGTATGCCAGCGTGGGGACGGAAAGGAGCAAGGGCACCAAGGTATTCGCGCTCACCGGCGACGTCAACAACGTGGGGCTGGTGGAAGTCCCGATGGGGACGACTCTGGGAACGATCGTCTTTGATATCGGTGGCGGCATACCCAAAGGAAAGAGGTTCAAAGCGGCTCAGCTCGGCGGGCCGTCGGGAGGCATGATTCCGATTCAGCACCTCAATGCCCCGATCGATTACGAGAAAGTGACCGAGCTCGGTGCCATCATGGGATCCGGTGGCATGATCGTCCTGAACGAGGACAAGTGCGCAGTCGATATGGCTCGGTTCTTCATGGACTTCTGCCAGGACGAATCATGCGGGAAATGCACCCCCTGCCGCGAGGGGACGAAAAGAATGCTGAATATCCTGACCGATATCTGCGAGGGCCGGGGCAGGGAAGGCGATATCGAACTGCTGGAGGAGATGGCCTCAATCATCAAGGACGCATCGCTGTGCGGGCTTGGACAGACGGCCCCCAACCCGGTTCTGAGCACCATCCGCTATTTCCGCGATGAATACCTGACCCATATCCGCGATAAACGCTGTCCGGCGGTGGTCTGCTCGGCTCTTTTCAAATCGCCCTGCCAGCACACTTGCCCGATCGGAATGGACATACCGGCTTATATTGCTCTCGTACGGGCGGAGCGTTTTGAGGACGCTTACAAGATTCTCCTGAGGACGAATCCCTTTCCGTCGGTTTGCGGGCGGGTCTGCGATCATAAGTGCCAGTCAAAGTGCCGCAGGGGCATGCTGGATGAGCCGGTCGCGATCAAATTCCTGAAGAGATTCATTACCGACAATGCACCGAAGCCGAAGATAGAGCCTGTTCCCGTGACGCGCAAAGAGAAAATAGCGGTGGTCGGCGCGGGTCCAGCGGGACTCACGGCGGCCAGGGACCTGGCGCTTCGCGGCTATAAGGTAACCGTATTCGAGGAACTTCCCACGCCCGGAGGCATGCTTGCGTGGGGAATCCCGGCATACAGGCTCCCCCGCGCTGTTCTGGCGAAGGAGATCGACGATATTCGGGCTCTCGGCGTGGAAATAAAATGCAACACCCGCGTGGGCAGAGATATTCCGTTTGAAAAAATCGATAAGGACTTCGATTACGTATTCCTTGCCCCGGGCGCCCACAAGAGCCAGAGGCTGGGAGTGGATGGAGAGAGCCTTAAAGGCGTTTTCGGCGGCGTTGAATTCCTGAGAGATTATAACATGAATGAAGACGCCTGGATGAAGGGCGGAAAAACACTTGGAAAGAGGGTCGCCGTGGTAGGGGGAGGAAACTCGGCGATTGACGCGGCGCGATCGGCAGCACGCCTTGGAGCGGATGTCACCATCCTTTACCGGAGGCTACGCCAGGATATGCCCGCCGCGGAGGAGGAAATTATCGCGGCCGAGCATGAAGGAGTCAAGATAGAATACCTCGTGGCTCCTGTCAGAGTGATTGGCAAGGACGGCAAAGTGACCGGGATCACCTGCCAGAGAATGGAGCTGGGTGATTTTGATGCGAGCGGCAGGAAAAGGCCGGTGGCGGTCAAAGATTCCGAATTTACGCTCAGCGTGGATGCCGTGATTGCGGCAATCGGTCAAGTGCCGGATTTGTCGTTTGTTCCCCCGGGGAGCGGCGTGTCAGTGAACAAGTGGTCGTGTTTCGACCTGAGCGAAAAGAGCAAATCCCGGACTACGCACGACAAGTACTACGCCGGAGGAGACGCGGTAACGGGTCCGGATACCGTGATCCGGGCGATTGCGGCGGGCCACCAAGCCGCCGACGATATCGACAGCGCCATCCGGCTCATGAACGGCGAGCCGCCGTATCAGGCACCGCCTGAAGAGCAGATCGAAATTCCCTTCATCGTCGACGAGGAGACGGAAGAAAGGCCGCAGGCGAAGATGCCCGAACTGGAGGTCGCAGAACGGATGAAGAGCTTTATCGAGGTCGAGCTCGGATACAGTCGGGAGGAAGCCATTCGCGAGGCCGTTCGATGCCTGCGCTGCGATGCGGAAATCTGAGTTTTACAAAACAATCTCAATGGAGGAAAAAATGGCTCTTGTTGCCTTGACAATAGATAACATAAAGGTTGAAGTGGAGGCGGGTACGACTGTTCTCGAAGCCGCGAAGAAGGCCGGAATCCGTATCCCGACTCTTTGCGCCTGGTCTGAAATAGGGCATACTCCAGGTGCGTGCAGGGTCTGCGTTGCTGAGGTCGCCGGGATGAAAAACCTGGTCGCCTCCTGCGTTTATCCGGTTTCCGACGGCATGGCCGTGAGGACGAATTCTGAACGGGTTCGCAAGGCGAGGAAAATGGTAGTGGAACTCCTTCTCGCGAATCATCCGCAGGAGTGCAATTTCTGCGTCCGCAACGGAAATTGCGAACTGCAGAAAGTGGCGGAGTATGCCGGCGTCAGGGAAGTCCGATTCCCTCAGACGTCCTTTCCCAAAGAGGGCATGATCGACATGTCGAGCCCTTCCATCGTGCGGGACAGCAGGAAGTGCATCAACTGCCACCGTTGCGTCACGGTTTGCGAATCGATCCAGTCGGTCAATGTTCTGACCCCGGCGTGGAGGGGAAGCGACATACGCGTCATTCCCGCTTTCAATCTGCCTCTGATGGAGACGAACTGTGTGGCGTGCGGGCAGTGCATAATGGCATGTCCCGTAGGTGCTCTCTACGAGCATGACGATGTCGCCGAGGTCTGGAAAGTGCTCCAGGATCCGGACAAGCACGTTGTCGTCCAGGAAGCGCCCGCTATTCGGGCCGCCCTCGGCGAAGAGTTCGGAATGCCTCCCGGATCACTTGTGACCGGAAAGATGATAGCGGCGCTGCGGAGGCTTGGTTTCGACAAGGTATTTGATACGAATTTCACTGCGGACCTGACCATTATTGAGGAGGGTAACGAACTCCTCAAGAGAGTCAAAAACGCAGGGGTGCTTCCGATGATTACATCGTGCAGCCCCGGATGGATCAAGTTCTGCGAGCATTTTTATCCTGATCTTCTAGATCATCTCTCGACGTGCAAATCCCCTCAGCAGATGTTCGGCGCTTTGGCGAAGACCTACTATGCCGAATTCGCGGGGATCGATCCGAAAAACATCGTCGTGGTTTCGATAATGCCGTGCACAGCGAAAAAGTTCGAGGCGGGCAGGCCGGAGATGAAAGACAGCGGCTACAGGGATGTCGATTACGTACTGACCACGCGGGAGCTTGCCCGCATGATCAAGGAGGCGGGAATCGAATTCAATGATCTTCCCGAGGAATCTTATGATGCCCCAATGGGGGAATACACCGGGGCGGGGACGATCTTCGGGGCGACCGGAGGCGTTATGGAGGCGGCACTCCGGACGGTTTATGCTGTGGTGACAGGGAAGAGCCTGGCGGATCTCAATATAATGCCGGTTCGCGGTCTTGACGGGGTCAAGGAGGCGGAGGTTCCTGTGGGCGAACTCGGCAACGTCAGGGTGGCTGTAGCGCACGGCCTGGGAAATGCCCGCAAGATCATGGACAGGATCCGGGAAGGCAAAGCCGATTATCATTTCATCGAGATTATGTGCTGCCCTGGAGGGTGCATTGCAGGCGGCGGCTCGCCCATTCCTACGAACAACGAGGTACGGAGGCTGCGCGCCGGTGCGCTGTATTTCGACGACGGTTCCGTGCAAAAGTTCCGGCAGTCTCACGAGAGTCCTTCGGTAAAAAAGGTATACGATAATTTCCTGAAGGAGCCGCTCGGGCATAAGTCGCATGAGCTTCTGCACACCCATTATGTGAAAAGGGGAACCGATTTGCCTCACAAATAACCGTTTCCAGCGGGGTCGAAAAACACTTCCCGATTTCGGAATACCTGCGGGGGAGGACGAAAGTCTGACCTCAAGGGAGATGGAAAACTCGTAGAAACAGACAATAAAGAGGTTTGATCTCCCACAAAGAAATCAAACCTCTTTATTTTTGGAACAGCCATGAAGAAAAAACGTATTGAAAGAGACCTGATCGGAGAGCTTGAAATACCCCGGGATGTATACTGGGGGATTCACACCGAGAGGGCTCTGCGTAATTTTCCGATCAGCGGCAGCCGCATGAATCCGGCCTTGATCCGCGCCATGGTGCAGGTCAAGAAGGCATGCTGCCTCGCAAACGCCGAATCGGGCTTCCTGGAGCGGAAAAAGGCCGAGGCTATATTGAGAGCCTGCCGGGAACTGGAGGAGGGAAAACTGCTGGAGCAATTTCCCCTGGACGCAATGCAAGGCGGGGCGGGAACATCCGCCAACATGAACGCGAACGAAGTAATCGCAAACCGGGCCAACGAGATTCTCGGAGGCCGCAAGGGGCATTACAATCCCGTTGATCCCCTGGCAGACGTGAACCTCCATCAATCTACGAACGATGTCTTCCCCACGGCCGTGCGGGTAGCGGCGATCAACCGGATACGGGATCTCCAGCAGGCGATAGCCGGCCTGCAGGGCTCATTTCAGGAAAGGGAAAAGGTGTTCGGCGCGATCGTGAAAATCGGCAGGACGGAACTGCAGGAAGCCGTTCCAATAACGCTGGGAGCGGAGTTTTCGGCGTTCGCCGAGGCCTTGGCGAGGGATCGCTGGCGCACCTTCAAGTGCGAAGAGCGTCTGCGAGTCGTAAACCTGGGAGGGACGGCGGTGGGGACGGGACTTGCTGCCCCCCGCGAATATATTTTCCTGGTCATCGAGAAGCTGAGAGATGTGACGGGACTGGGTCTCGCCCGCGGCGAGAACCTGATGGGGGAAACGGCGAACGCGGATCCGTTCGTGGAAGTCTCGGGCATTTTGAAGGCACATGCATCGAATCTCGTGAAAATCGCCAATGACCTGAGGCTCCTTAATTTCACGGGAGAGATACGGATTCCGGAGCTCCAGGCGGGCTCGTCCATAATGCCCGGTAAAATCAACCCCGTCATGATGGAGGCGGCGATCCAGGCGGGGATAAAAGCCATGGCGGACGATTTCATCATAACAGAGGCGGCGAGCAGGGGCACCTTCCAGATAAATGAATTTCTCCCGCTACTCGCGCATGCCCTGCTCGAATCGCTGGATCTGCTGGGTCGGATCAACGGTCTGCTCGCCGGGCATGTTCGGATGATCGCCGCCGGAGAGGAGAACTGCAGGAGGTACTTCGACAGGAGCACGATGATAATAACGGCGCTTTTGCCCGCGATCGGTTACGAGCGGGCCTTGAGTCTGCTGGATGAATTCCGAAGAGTAGGAGGGGACGAGATCAGGTCGTTTTTGGAGGCGAAACTGGGGAAAAATGTGGTGGAGCAGGCCCTTTCCCCTTATAGGCTGACGGCATTGGGATTCAGGAGACATGAACAGGACACCGAAAGCAAATAGATTGCAGATCGCCATATTCGGCCGTACGAATGTGGGCAAATCCAGCCTGCTGAATCTCATGTCGGGGCAGGATGTAGCCATAACATCGCCGTTAGCCGGGACTACGACCGACGTCGTGGAAAAGGCCGCCGAGCTTCTTCCGCTCGGCCCCGTTCTCTTTCTGGATACGGCCGGGCTCGATGACCGGTCTGAACTCTCCGGTCTCAGGCTGAAGAAGACGGAGAAGATATTCGACAGGGCCGATGTCGCGATTCTGGTGCTCGAGCCAGATACCTGGACCGGCTACGAAGAGGCGGTTCTTAAGGAAACGGGCAGGCGTAACATCCCCATCCTGGCAGTCATAAACAAGATAGATATCCGGACTCCTTCGGAAGAATTCCTGCGACATGTTGAAAAAAGAACGGGATGCGCGGTTCAGGTATCCAGTATCGATAAGACCGGGCGGGATCAATATATCACGGAACTCAAAAAACGGCTTGTAGGGGCAATTCCGGCGGATAGCATCCGGGTCCCCTCTCTTATAGGGGATCTGGTGAGTCCCGGAGGACTGGTGCTGCTCGTGGTTCCCATTGATCTGCAGGCGCCCAGGGGGCGGCTTATTCTGCCGCAGGTACAGACGATTCGGGACGCGCTGGATCATGATGCAGCAGCTTTGATTGTAAAGGAGAGAGAGCTGGCGGCTCTGCTTTCCTCTCTGAACCGCCGGCCTGAAATTGTGGTCTGCGATTCGCAGGCCATTCTGAAGGTCACAGCGGACATCCCCAAAGACATGCCCTGCACGACCTTTTCGATCCTCTTCGCCAGACAGAAGGGCGATCTGGTTGCGTCGGCTGAGGGGGCAGCCCGCCTGGATGAGCTTAAGCCGGGTGACCGGGTTCTCATCGCGGAGGCGTGTACGCATCATGCGCTGGAAGACGATATAGGGCGCGTCAAGATACCACGTTGGCTCAGGCAATATGCAGGAGGAGAACTGAGCATCGACGTCTGTTCGGGAAGGGATTATCCCGAGGATCTCGCTAAGTATCGTATCATCATACATTGCGGAGCCTGCATGCTGACGCGGACGGAGATGATCCACAGGATACGGAGCGCCGCCCATGCGGGAGTCCCGGTAACGAATTACGGGCTCGCCATTTCCTTCCTCCAGGGAGTCGCAAGGAAGGTCCTGGCTCCGTTCCCGGCCGCCCTTCTCGCATTCGACAAAAAGATATCGGCCTCCCGGACGGCGGATTCCCTGAGACCGGACGAAAGGCCTTGCAAGGAGGGAAGATGAGAAGAATCGGGGTAGTTGGGATAATCATCACCGACCGGACGAATCAGGCGCCCATGGTGAATTCCGTTCTGAGTGAACACGCCGATATAATAATCGGCAGGATGGGGCTGCCCTATCCACAAAGAGGGCTTCATATAATATCCCTGATCGTGAACGGCACGACGGACAGTATCGGCGCCCTTACGGGGAAACTAGGATCTCTGAAAGGCGTGCAGGTCAGATCGTCTTTAACCAGAGCATGAACAGGAGTAATCAATGAAGGATTTTATAAATGACGCTGGAATCGAAGAACTACTAAGCGTCGCGGCGAATCCGGACGGAAAACGAGTCGGGGAAATCATTTGCAAGGCCAAAGAGCTCAAGGGGCTGTCCCCCGAAGATACGGCATATCTACTGCAGGTGGAGGATCCGGATCTGATCCGGGAAATATGGGATACAGCGAGAGAGATCAAAAAAGCAATTTACGGCAACAGGCTCGTCCTTTTCGCCCCGCTTTACATTGCGAACTACTGCTCCAACAACTGCCTGTACTGCGGATTCAGAAGGGACAACCGGGAACTGAAGAGGGTCGCACTGACCAAAGATCAGATCGCCGAAGAAGTCAGGGTGCTCGAAAGGGAAGGGCACAAGAGATTGCTGATGTTGTGCGGCGAAGCGCCCTCCATGTCCGGCATGGATTACTTCCTCAAGGCCATCGAGACCGCCTATGCGACAAAAACCGACAACGGCGGGGAAATCCGCAGGATCAACGTCGAGATCGCACCCCTGGAAGTTCCTGAATACCGGATGCTGAAAGCCGCCGGGATCGGAACGTACGTCCTTTTTCAGGAAACGTATCACCATGAGACCTACCGGCGCATGCACCCGTCGGGACCGAAATCGGATTATCTGCGCCGCCTCACTGCCATGGACCGCGCCATGGAGGGAGGGATTGACGATGTCGGCATAGGAGCTTTGTTCGGACTTTACGATTACAAATTCGAGGTTCTCGGGATATTGTTCCATTGCCTTCATCTCGAATCGGTATTCGGGGTCGGTCCCCATACGATATCCATTCCGAGGCTGGAGCCGGCCATGAACGCGCCTGCCGCCGTGAGCCCGCCGAGACCTGTTTCGGATTACGAATTCAAGAAGCTTGTGGCGATAATTCGCCTTGCGGTTCCCTATACTGGAATGATTCTCACAACCCGGGAAACACCGGAGATGCGGAGCGAGGTTTTCGATCTCGGTGTATCTCAGATCAGCGCCGGATCGAGGACCAATCCCGGCGGCTATCAGAAGGATTCGAATGAAGGTTTCCGCGCAGCCCAGTTCAATCTCGGGGACACCAGGACGACGGACGAAGTCATTTACGATATCGTCTCCAGGGGCCATATCCCCAGTTTCTGCACGGCCTGCTACCGCCTGGGGAGGACCGGGGCCGATTTTATGGATCTGGCCAAGCCGGGCTTGATCCAGAAATTCTGCAGGACGAACGCTATCCTGACCTTCAAGGAGTATCTGGTCGATTATGCGAGTCCCCGGACGCGTGAGACGGGCGAAAAGCTCATCAGGAGACTCGTTGACGAGACCGAAAGGCCGGGAATCCGGAGGACTCTGGAGAGCCGTCTCAGGAGGATCGAGAAAGGTGAAAGAGACCTCTATATCTGAAACCAATCAAGAACTGATCGACAAAGCGGTTCGGACCGGCGCGATCACGAAGGAAGAGATCGTTCGCATCCTTTCCCACTCGGAAAAAGCGTCGGACGACGCTCTTTTCCGGGCGGCCGACGAGGTCCGCAAGACGTGGGTCGGGGATGATGTACATTTAAGGGGGATCGTTGAATTTTCCAGTTTCTGCGAGCGCAATTGCCTCTACTGCGGACTCAGAAAAGACAACCGTAAACCGGTCCGTTACCGGATTCCCGACAACGCGATTGTCGAAGCCGCCCGGGCCATGAAGGATCTCGGCGTTTCGACAATCGTCCTCCAATCGGGCGAGGATCCCTATTACGATGCCGCCAGGATATGCCGGCTCGTGGAGAGAATCAAAAGGGAGACTTCTCTTGCGGTGACTCTTTCGATAGGAGAACGGAGCCCGGAGGATTACCGGGCATTCAAAGAGTCCGGGACCGATCGCTATCTTTTGAAGCACGAGACGGCGTCTCCGGAATTGTACCGGAGTCTTCATCCTGATTCGCGATTCAGAGAACGGATTCAGTGTCTCATCCGGCTCAAGGAAATAGGGTACGAGACCGGCTCGGGCGCCATAATCGGCCTGCCGGGGCAGAATGCGGAAATGATTGCAGATGACGTTCTGCTCATGAAGCGGATGGATATCGACATGATCGGAATGGGCCCTTTCATTCCGCACCCGGAGACCCCCCTGGCCGGAGCCGCGGAGGGAAAGCCCGAAATGGTCATCAAGGTGCTGGCGCTGACCCGCATTCTGACGAGGTCGACGAATATTCCCGCCA
>Ga0067045_1002623_pt1 | contig 69398 bp, 54 predicted proteins | sample TerdegcTABiofilm_FD_59184 | JGI IMG/M metagenome (GOLD analysis project Ga0067045, IMG submission 59184) | Combined Assembly of (Gp0054472, Gp0054536) Wastewater bioreactor microbial communities from Singapore -Terephthalate degrading...
ATTCTTTCGAAAGACTTTTACCTGGGTCAGGGTTAAAATTAATTAAGGCTTCCCGCGCGTTCTTCAGCTCCTTGATTTTCAAAATCCTTGAATCTGGAGGTTCGTGAAGAAGCTCAACACCCCATAATTCCCCAACAAAATTAATTAATAATTCTAAACTTGTGTGCACTTTTATCTTCCGTTTTAATTGAAGGCACTTCTAATATACCACCCCTTTCGCATCCTTTGCGGAAGTCAAAGATTTCCTCCAGGAAATTAAAAAATACATGGTCCGTCTCCTACCCCCTGGGAGGAAAACTCAAGTTCGTTTTACACCTGTGCGATTCAAGAACTTTATGGGCTAAAATGAAGGCAAATTCAGGGCGGGCCAATCCATAACCACCAGATAGAGGCACAAGCCTAATTTGTCTGCTCCAGCATACCTGGGTAGGCTTCCAGACCTGGAATGAAATCTTTGCGAAAAGAAATCGAGTATAAGAGCTCCTTAAGGCGGTAACCGACTACTAATTTCCAATCAAAGTCACCCTACCTACTGGTGGCCAAGAAGACGCGCTGTAGAATCTGGCAGAGGCTATCAGGGAGCTGGTAAAAGTGGCCACCGAGATGAAAACCGAGCGGCAGGAGCAAAAGGCAGAACCACAAACAAGATAGTAGATTTGGTTAGTTGGATTTAATGAGTTACGGGCAAGGAAAGCATCCTGAAACATTATGGTAGAGAGGCATATATTTTCTTAGCGGTATCCTCGCAAAAATTATAAAGACGATGAATAGTAGCCTTTAATTCAAGGCCTTGGTCAAAGGTGAAATTATTAGGGGGTTGACTGGGATCATCGGGAAGAAAATAAAGCACCCTTTCAGGAGTGATTGCTTGAGGTCTTGGATGGAAGATTTTTTTCATTGGGAAAGAGACTAGAACTCGATTATTAGTAAGGAAACGGTGCTGAAGAGTATTTCTAAGTTCTCTTAAATAATTTCTTTCCCATGTTTGCTGGACCTCAGCAAGAATTGAGCCAATTTTGTTTGGGGATTTAACTTTATTGCCCAATGAATCGAAGTCTATTATTTTGACCTTCTGAATTGGATCAAAGGCTGCATTTGGCTCTGAAACCCAGATAATGTAGTTTATTTCCTGTGCCAGCATATCTAAGAAAGAACTTAAGTTTGAAACAATAACAAAAAGCAAAGCATCCAGATCGCTTGTGCCCTCCGATGCTCTTAAATCGGCATTTAGAGCTTCCCTATGAATTAGCCCAATTGGAGAAAGAAGATTCATGCGCTCCAGTTCTTCCAAGGATTTTTTAGCAGTGGAAAGCCTGGTCATTGAAGAGACATGATAAAGAGCTACCTCGGATGATGAGAAGAGGCCTGAATCCTTAATTCTCTCCAAATACGCTTTCTCCTCTTCCCATCCAAAAACAGGGCTGAGGTCATAATAGATCGTGGTTTCTATGTTCAGTTTTAAACCCCCCACATCATGCTCTTTTGGGACAAAGAATTTTTGGCACTTTGGACACTGAATCTTTTGGCCCTCAAGCGCTTTTTCAACTTCCTCTTCGGTAAGATACAATTGTTCCCGACAATAAAGGCATACTGTTTTCGAGAGATATTTGTCGCAACATTTAAGATAAATTTTTTTCTTTTTCTTGATTTGCTCGATCTCTTCTGAGCTAAATTCAACTGTTTTTCCGCAGAATGGACACTCCAGGAAAACCATCCTTTTTCCCTCCTGCTTGCTTTCCAACTGGTTGTATTTGTTATCTCACCACTTCTCTACCAGTGCAAGAACTAAGCGCTTGGTATCTTCAAACTAGTTTTTTTGAAGTGGTGGTTTCCATTCTAACCTGGCGTGGCGGGATTGCGCCCCAGAACTCTGGCGTTATTTGCGCTCCCACGGATAAGCTTAACCTTCTCCTTCGATATCCCAAGAAGTTGAGAATTGGCTTGAGCATTTCCTGGGCATAGGCGTTCTCGGGGTCACTTTTTAAGAGCTCCTCCAGTTCCCCTTTAGCTTTCTCCAGTTCCCCGCTCCAGAGGTAGAGGGAAGCAAGGTCCTCCTGGGCTTCCTTGTTATCTGGGTTGAGGCGCACGGCCTGCTCCATCTCCTGAATCATGCTGTTCAACTGCTCTTCCTGGGGGAGTTTTCCGGAAGAGAGGCACTCTTTAATTTCATTTTCCACCTTGTTCTGCTTCTCCAGGGAGGCCTGAGGGTTCACTTTTGGAAAAAGGTAAAGGTAAAAAAGGATTCTTCCTAAGAGGATGAGGAGAACTAGGGGCAGGATAAGCCAGAATTTGAAGCTTAATTTTTTTCCGTGTTTAAGGGGATACCCGCAGTTAGGGCAGAAGAGGCCCTCTTCCTCCAATTTGTTTCAGCATCCGGGACAGTACATACTTTCCTCCCTATTTTGTGGGTTCCCAGATGAATTTTCCGGTCTTGTCGATGTAGCCCCACTTTCCTCCTACCTTACTGGATACAAGGAAGCTTCTTTTGGATATATGGGGCTTCTTTTGAACCCTGTCCCCAGAGGAGAATTCAGCAAAAGCAATGCCGCAAACTACAAGCAGGGCAAGCGTGAGCCAGATCCATTTTAGGGAACCTTTTCCTTTTTTAGGAACCGCTCTTCCTTGAGCTTGAAGCTCTGGGAATTCCCTTCTAACTTTTAGGCCGCAATTGGGACAGAACTCATCCTGAGGGCCCAACTTGGTGCCGCAGTTTCTGCAGAACCTCTCTGATCCCATTTCTTTATATGCAGGCACTCCTCCTAATTCAATATGATAAAACCGCCAAATATAAAATGTCACGAAAAATCTTTCTATGTTGACCATTTTCTTTGAGTATCAAGGCAATGAGGGTGTCAAATTAAGAAAACCCCCAATTAAAAGTTGCAGTAAAGAAAAATTTCAAAAGGAATTTTATGGGCCGGCGGAGCTGCTAACCTTCTCCCAAGCAAAAAGTGAAGGAACCCTGATACTATGTTTTCCTTTATTCCTTAAGTTCTCTCACCTCTCGAACTTGATGGAGCATCCCTCCACCAGAACCCTCAACCAGTAACCTTTTCCCGCATAGAAGGTGCCGCTTACGAAGTCCAAACTGTCGTAGGAGGTCCCATTCCAGGAATAGGAGTAGGAGATCCAGCCTGAGGTTCTTGCTTCCTGAAGGCTCTTTATCTGGCCATCCTTGACAATGGAGACTTTGGATACGGGAAGGTTAACCTCGTAGGGGTTTCCGATCTGAATCCAGCCTCTATATAATGGGATGACCTGAGGAGAAGAGACGGGAATGCCTTGAGCAGTTATGTTTGTTTCCAGGCTCATTCTCAGCCAGTATCCTTTTCCAGGGAACAAAGGTTGGTTTTTCACACTGAGGTAGGTGCCACTCGGCGGATCCCATTGGTAAGCATAGAGGAGACCGGAACCAAAGATCTGGGCTGCTGTTTGGTTGTTCTGAAGGCCCAGGGAAATCATGTTCCATCCTTTAGTGAGGGAGAAGGAAATCGAGACTGTATTGGGGTTCACTCGCAAGGTCACAGGGACATACTGGGGAGAGTTGCTTGCTCCGGAAGCGGAGACGGTGATCGTGGCGGAATATGTCCCGGCACTGAGCCCGGATGTGTTCACCGATACTGTCACATCGTCCCATTCCCCGGTGGAGGAGCCGGAAGTGGGACTTAAAGAGAGCCAGTCAGCGTTATCCGAGACTGTCCAGTTCAAGGTTCCTCCTCCGGAGTTCCTGACCTGGAGGGTCTGGGAAGGAGGGTTTGTTCCCTGGGTGCAAGTGAAGGAGAAGGAGTTAGGGGTTAAGGAGATGGTGGATAAAGTGGAGACCGTCATGGAGACCGAGACGTTCTGGTTGCCCCCGTTGGAGGTGAAGGAGATGGTGCCGGAATAGGTGCCGGGAGTGAGTCCGGAGCGGGAGACGGATACGCTGATGGTTTCCTGCTGACCAGTTCCCAGGCTACCGGAGCTTTTGGAGAGGGAAAGCCAGTTCAGGGATTCTGAGGCGGACCAGGAGAGGGTTCCTACACCAGTGTTCTGAATTGTCAAGGAAAGGGAGGTCTGGCTGGTGCCAAAGTCCAGGGATGTAGGGGAGATATAAAGGGTAGGGTTAGGAGAACTTACTTGCAGGGTGACCGGGACATACTGCGGGGAGTTGCTTGCTCCGGAAGCGAAGACCGTGATCGTGGCGGAATATGTCCCGGCACTGAGCCCGGTTGAGTTTACGAAAAGAGCAACCTGATCCCATTCCCCGGTGGAAGAACCTGAAGTGGGAGAGAGATTGAGCCAGGGAGCGCTATCCCAAACCATCCAGTTCAAAGTAGCCCCTCCGGCATTTCTAATCTGGAGGAACTGAGAAGGAGGATTATTCCCCTCAGTGCAGGTGAAAGAGAAAGTGGTAGGAGAAAGGGAAATGACAGGAACGAAAGATATGGTAAAGTCACGGTTCGAGACATCATACACCGTGGGGTCATTAATGCTGGAAATCCTTATTCGGCCGTGTACGGATTCCGGTCCGGTAACAATCCAACTCTGGCTGCCATCATTTTCCGTTGAAGCAAACAGCGTTTCCCAAGACAATGAAAGGTCATCTCGTTTAAGCTCGATTTTCACGTTCCCAGAGACACCAGTGGAGGTCCAAGTGATGTTCTGAGATGTCCCTACAGGCCAGTCCTCTCCGCCGTTGGGAGAAATTACGATCAGCTTTGGCGATGAACCTTCCCACTTCCAGATGCCTCTCTCTGCCCCCGCGAAAATTACCTGGGGGTTGGTAGGGTCAACGGCAAGAGAGTAAATAGGAAATACCCCAAGGCCCATCTGGCTCCAGCTTGCTCCCCCATCCGTGCTTTTGAAGACTCCACCACCATAGTATGACCCTCCACCATAGTATGTCCCAGCGTAGATCACCTGGGTGTTTGAGGGATCGATTGCCAGGCAGTAAACATCATGGCTTGCAAGACCGTTATTTATGTCACTCCAGCTTGCTCCCCCATCCGTGCTCTTTTTGATTCCCCCATAGCGTCCCGCGTAGATCACTTGGGTGTTAGTAGGATCGATGGCCAAGGAAATAACACTCCCAGACATTGGAATGCCCAGGCTCCAGCTTGCTCCCCCATCCGTGCTCTTGAAGATGCAACAACCCGCGGTTCCCGCGTAGATCACCTGTGGATTCATGGGATCTAAAGCTAGCGAAAAGACACTATCGTACATCAGCCCGATCTGGCTCCAGCTTGCTCCCCCATCCGTGCTCTTAAAAATACCAAAATCCCTTGTTCCTGCGTAGATCACTTTTGTATTAGTGGGATCGATGGCCAAGGAGTAAACACCATTACAACCTACGAGCCCGATCTGGCTCCAGCTTGCTCCCCCATCCGTGCTCTTAAAAATACCCCCGGCTCCTGCATAGATCACTTGGGTGTTAGTGGGATCGATGGCAAGGCACCTAACATCCAACTGGTTTAATTGGCTCCAGCTTGCTCCACCATCCGTGCTCTTGAATATTCCAGAGCCGGTTCCGGCATATATCACCTGGGGATCTGTGGGGTCTAGGGCCAGAGAGCGAACATAATTTGCGAAGAGAGTAAGGACCCAGCCATCTTCACTACTTGCCAAAAAGTAAGTGGTCGAATCAAGAGTAAACTGGTCAGCGGAACGTTCTGGATCTGCGCTACTTTCCTGCGGGAGAGAAAAAATGCTAAAGAGAAAGAAAAAGGTCAATAGCAAGGACAACCCTGTTTTTTTAAAAAACCTCATTCCACTACCCCCTTTTTTGCTTCACAAGATCGCACTCTCAAGGAGTATATACACTATTTTATAACCCTCCTTCTTAAAAAATAAAGATAAAGGAGATTTTTCTCTTTGGTGATTATGTTTTAGTTAGTGCGTTTCCCTCAATCTTCTCAATGTTCCTTAAAAACGTAACCTTACCTTCGAGGTACTCTTGAGTTGATCAAAGGTGCCGGCGGAGCTGGGCGGGAGGGCGCTCGCTTCGATGAGCAGGGCTCTGCCCGCGAGGTAGGCAGAGCCCTGCTTGCTTGCTCGGCGGAAGGCGCTTAAAGGGAGGGGTTTTCCCCTCCCTTTTCCTTTAAGCGGCTTCCTGAGGCTCCACGCGCCAGCCAGGAGCTTCCAGGGAGCGCGCCCATTCCAGCTCTTTGAGCAAGCCTATGGCGCGCGAGAGCTGAGCCTGCGAGCAGTCCCGAGACGATGCAGGAAAACCGTTTTCTTCCATCCAGGCATGAGTGTCCTTAATCCCGGCTTTCCGTGCCAAATAATGAAAATAGCGAATCTGCTTCTCTGTAGCCTTCCTTTCCTTTCTTTTAAGGGCCTCTTCGATTTCTTCCTGAGCGTGAGTGTCATTCTGCAGGTCTTCTTGGACGGCTTCCACATCTTTGACCACAACATCCTCGGCCTTCTCCGCTTTTGGAGAGTCTTTCTCCACAAGTTCCACCTTGGCCTTTCCTTCCTCTTCAGGAATGATGGCAATCACCACTCGACCATCTCTTTCCGGCACAATCTCGATTTTCATTTTCAGACCTCCTTTTGATGCCAGCTTTTTCCGGCATATTTTTTTTGACCCACTGCCTGCGGGCCAAGGCGAAACGACCTCGAGGCGCCTTACTGTCAAGGGTTTGCCCGTAAGGGATGCGGGGAGGGCGCCCTGTGGGAGGGGACCCCGCACCCTTGACAGTTAAAAAGGCGCCGAGAGGTATAAGTGGAGCCGGCCGCAGGCGGGTCAAATAAATGAGGTTTTTTTGGCGTAAGCCAACTAACTCCTTAGGGATTCCTTAGGCACCCTTGAAAAATGCTTGCGCATTTTTCAAGGGACCCCCAAAAAATGCCCTCAAATTGCCCCGCAGAGCGCAAGTCAAAGAGAATCAGGGTAAAAAAGTATGGGCGCTCTTTTTGCTTTTTTCTAAATGAAAAAGGCGGGGTGGCTGGCTGGTGAGGCTGGGCCACCCCGCCCAGCAAAGGAAAGCCCGACCGGGGGAGGAGGGGCAGGCAGGGAGGGCTTTCCTTCCGTTTCTTGCGGCCCCAGAGCGCGCAGCGCTCGTCCCGAGGGGGAAGGCCGCCTGAGGATTTGGGTTTGCTTTCTCGCTTGGAGATCATACTGGACAGGCGCCTTCCCCGAGGGAGCGCTCTCTTCCTTGGGCTGGCTGGCGTGGCTGGAGCCCAAGGAAGAGAGCGCAGGGGCCGCTACTAATTCCTGGAGAGTGTCTTTGCAAACCGCCCGAAAGGAAGAACTCCCTGCAATTAGACTAGCCGGCGCACTAATAAGGATCAGGGCGCAACCTCCAGCAACCGCTAATTTTTCCAGGAGAACAAGAAGCTCAGTCTCCAGGCGAATTCAATTGACCAGGTTTACAAAATTGTTATGATATTAAAAGGAGAATATTTTTAAGGAACCAAGACCTAAGCACGTGAGCGAATCTTTGAGCGAAGAAGCTTTTAGGAACAATTTAAGGCTCCTCCTGGGGGGTCATTTTTCCTCCGAAAGGAAAGCACTGTGAACCAGGATCCCTTAATTCCCCTCATAAACAATGCCGCCCTTCTGATCGCCATGGTCGTGGTTTATGAGGCGTTGAGCACAAGGATTCAGGAGCGGAAAAAGATCTGGTGGCAGGTGATCTCCGGTCTCGTCCTGGGAGGAATTGGCATGGCAGTGATGCTCAACCCCTGGGTCCTTGCACCCGGGGTAATTTTTGATACCCGATCCGTGATCCTGGGCCTCTCCGGGCTTTTCTTCGGCACGATCCCCACACTACTCGCCGTCCTCCTCACCGGAGCACTCCGGATCTGGATGGGGGGAAGCGGTGCCCTAATGGGAATAGCCGTGATAGCGAGCTCGGGAGGAATCGGCCTCCTCTGGCGCCACCTGCGCAGGCGCGAGCTCCGTACCCTTCCCTTCTGGGAATTGTACCTTTTTGGCCTTTTAATCCACATCGTGATGCTTTTATGTTCCCTTCTCCTTCCTCCTGAAGTTAGATTTAGGTTTTTCAGTGAAGCTGCCCTCCCCGTAATGCTCATCTATCCCCTGGCTACCGCTCTGGCTGGCTGGGCTATGGCAATCAGGGAACAAAGGAGACACCTGGAAAGCGAAAAAGAGAAGGCGGAGGAGACCCTGCGCCTCAACGAGGCTCGGCTCCGAAGCCTGGTAGAGATTCTCCAGTACGAGACCCGGGATCTTAAGAATTTTCTCGCTTTTGCTCTGGAGAAGGCGATCGAGCTTACAGGAAGCAAGGTGGGATATATAGGTCTTTACGATAAGGACGAAAAGCGCTTGGAAGTTAACCTGTTCTCTAAGGCTGCCTTAGAAGAATGCGGAATCCCCAATCCTCAGAGCGCTTTCGATCTGGAAACGGGCGGCCTCTGGGCGGAAGCGATCCGGCAGCGGAAGCCCCTCATCATCAATGACTATCAAGCCCCTAATCCTCTGAAAAAGGGGTACCCGGAAGGGCATATCGAGCTCCATCGGCTGCTCGCGGTTCCCGTTTTTCGCAATAAGGAAATTGTGGGCCTTGTAGCCCTGGCGAACAAGGAAAACGACTACGAGGAGATGGATGCCATACAAACCGGGCTCCTGATGGAAACTGTCTGGAGGACCGTGGAGAGGAAGAGGGCGGAAGAGGAGCTGAAAGAAAGGGAAACCAAGCTTAATTTAGCCCTTGAAGCCGCCCGCATGGGTGTATGGGAACGAGATCTGGCCTTAAACAGATTCGCTTTCACTGAGGAGGCCTTTATACTTCTGGGAATTGACCCCGAAAAATTCACCGGGACGGCCGAGGAATTCCTCTCGGTGGTTCACCCGGAAGACAGGGAGAGACTCAGAGCCTTTATGGCCAATGTTGGGCAACTTGATCAGCCCTTCGACCAGGAGTACCGAGTCCTCTGGCCCGATGGGACCGTGCACATCATCCGCGCGCGGGGGAAGGTGATGCGCGACGAGAATGGAAAACCTACACGGGTCATAGGGGTCCTGTGGGATATTACCGGATGGAGGGAAAAGGAGAAGGAGGTGGAAAGAGCCAGGGCGGATTTCCTGCTTTCCGTGAGCCACGAGCTCAAGACCCCACTTTTCCTGATGGGGGCGAATTTAGAGCTTTTGAAGTCCTTTCCCCTGGAGGAGCGCCTGAAGCAGTTTTTCTCCCTGGAGGAAACCTTCTCCCAGAACCTGTTGCGCCTGCGCTACCTCGTGGACAATTTAATTGATAGTCAGCGCACGGCCAACATGGGAACGCACCTCTCGTTAAAAAAGACCGACCTCAATTTCCTTATCGCTTCCGCGCTTGAAGAGTTGGAGATCTTGGAGAAAAAACATAATATCCAGATTAGAATGGACCTGAAACCCCTCCCGGAAATGGATCTGGATCAGGAAGCGATCACCCGCGTGTTCCACAACCTTTTGAGCAACGCCATCAAATTTTCCCCTCCCGGGGAAGTTGTGGAGGTCAGGACCCGCGGTGAGGAAGGTCAGGTGATTTTGGAAGTTCAGGATCACGGCCCGGGCATTCCCAAAGAGGAGATTCCTTATCTTTTTCAGCCCTTCAGCCGCTCCAGGCAGGCCGTGCAGTCCGTGATTCCCGGGACCGGTCTGGGACTTTACGTCTCTAAGATCCTAATCGAAGCCCACGGGGGAACGATATCGCTTTCCAGCGGAGAGGGGAAAGGGACTACCGTTACTGTGAGATTGCCGGTAAAGGATGAGGAGTGCAGGTAATAAACTGCACGGTGGCGAGTTCCCTTCCTGGGTTTACTCTCTCGCCCTGCCCTCGCCAAATCACCCTGAGTAAGATTTAAGTAGCGCTGAATAACGTATAAAGAGGTATTCTGAAGATCTCTCATGGTCCTCAAGTGAACACCCGTTTAAAGGTCAGAGCTGCAGCTCTGGGGCTTTTCCTTCCTATCTGAGATTATTTACAGGGCTAATCCTCCTCTGCACTCTTGCCAGATCCCCTGGGTTCAGGTTCAAATAGCGCTGGATCACGGCGTATGAGGTGTGGCCCAGAAGCCTTCTTACGGTTTCCAGATCAGCTCCTTCTCTGAGGTAAGAGGTCGCAGCAGTGTGGCGCATTAAATATGGGTAGAGGCGCTTGATCCCGGTTCTCCTGCGCAGGGCGGCAAAGAAGTGCCTCAAGGCATCTCTGGTCAGGGGCTCCCCCTTCTCGGAAAGGAAAAGGTTGTTTTCTCCTGGAAGGGCGCGGCGCACGTTCAGGTAAGATAAAATGGCCCTTCTTGTTTTCTGAGAGAAGGGAAGCAGGCGCTCTCCAGTCTTTCCACAGACCCGGACCAGGTTTTCCGAGAAACTCAGGTCCTCAAGAGTGAGATTGCAGAGCTCCCCGGGGCGCATCCCGGTATCCAAAAGGAGGAGGAAGATGGCCTGATTGCGCAGGTTGTTCCTGCCTGACCTTTTGATGGCATCCAGGACCTTCTGAAGGTCAGAGGGAGCGAGGACATCCACGAGCAGACGTGGGGTTTTCTGCATGGGGATCCCTTGCATGGGATTGGAGGAGATGAATCCCTGGAGGTGAGCCCAGCGGAAGAACACCCTCAAGGCTCTCATATAGCAGTTCACGCTTTCCGGTGAGTTTCCCTGCTCTTTGAGGTGTTTGATAAAGGAATAGATGTCCTCTTTTTCCACGGGGAACTTCTCTCCCTGTAATTTCAGGAAACGCTCCAGCTTATCCTGATAGAAGAAGATGGTCCGAGGAGAAAGGCCTTTGAGCTCTGAGAAGCGCAAAAAGAGGGAAACCAACTTTCCCGCTGACGTTTGAAAATGACTGGTCTCTTTAAAGCCTGTAGCCCGCATCAAATCTAACCTCCTTGGGAACCCCCGACCAGCTGATTACAAATCAGCTGCTCTACCGCTGAGCTACGCCGGCCTACGAAATATTTTACCGAATTTCCCGATGAGCATCAAATGCCAAATCCTAAGCAGGAGGCGATTTGCGCATGACCGTCGGGAAGAAAGAAAAAGAGGGTATTTTTCGAACATCAGCGGGACACTTAATTTCGCTCTTTTTGAAGTTCTCGGAAATGAAAGGCCTTTCCCCCAGAACGATCAAGTACTACTCGGACAAACAGGGAAAGTTTCTCCTTTTTTAGAGGAGAGGCCCTGGGAAGCGGAAAAGAGGTTCCTTGATGCCGAGGACCTTTTGGAATTCATCCTTCATTGAAGAAAAGGGGGAACTCCTCGGGAAGCGTGAACTATTATCTGAGAGCGATCAAGGTCTTTTTTTGTTGGGCGGTAAATCAGGGTTTCCTGGAAAGGAATCCGGCCCAGGGAATCCTCTTCCAGAAAGTGAAGTGGGCTCTCTTTCCCCCTCACCTACTCCGAGATGCAGAAGCTCCTTGCAGTTGCTTAAATCCCGCAACCCTGAGCAGGTGAATTCCTGAACCTTCTATATGTGAATCAAGAATCGACAGGTATCCGCCCCGTTGATGATGGACTGCAATATTTCAACCTGTACGGGTCGGGACAGCACTTCCTCGAATAGCCTCTTGTACCAGCCTGTTGAGCAATAGCAGTAAGTGAGGGGCATTCTCTCTTTGCCAGCGCTCACGCTGCCGCAGTAGCATCTATCATAACCGGCCTGGATCACATTGTCCTGTAAATACAGGCGTCCACCGCCGATATGCTGCTCGTTAAGTTTAATCATGAAATCATCCATGTCTTGGGACTCTCTGAATAACGTCCTCGCTTTTTTCAGTAGGGAGCTACCGATACACTGCTTTCCGCAATCCTGCATTATAAGGTTAGCTTTATTGGTGGGGACTACAGCCATTAACTCCTGGATGAGATCTTTAATGAACTCAGCCTTCTTTTTGGGTGTTTTAAGCTGGCCGAATAGAGATCCATCGGTCTTCAAGAAGACCGATGGATCCTGGGACATTACCTCTATAAAGCTCTTGTGAAACCTCGCTGGATTAAAGGGCATACTTACACCTCCATTATAATTTTCAAAAACATTCGCTTATGACTTCGCTTAGCGGTTTGCGCATTTTCGAAGTGCCGATGACAACCTAGTGAGGCCACAGAGCAGGCGTCAAATACACATAGTGGAAAGGATCTTATGGTAGTATAACGCGTTAAGTTCAGCCTCTCCCTATTCTACCTCCGGATAGTTAGCAGTCCTTCTTCAACCAGGAAAAATTTTTCTAGGCCCCGTATCTTTGCAAGCGCTGCTGGAGCACTGGATCAACATTTCATTCACTATCACGCAGAGACTCCACCATGGCTTGTGCAATGAGAGGAGGGCAGTCTATTGGTTAATTGATAATTGGTGAAGATCTCCAGCACGAGGGGGTAAGAGGGCAACTGGGTTTCCCTGAACAAATAGGCCGAGGGGCCCAAATCACGTAGCTTATGAGAAGTTTACTGAAAAAATCCAATAGCGCATAATTTAAGAAATGAGCACAGATAAAAAGCCCAGAATCATCTCATTAGGGGACATAGCCTGGGATTTCCTCCTGGAAACACCCCAGGGGTTATTCTGGGGCTCTGACGTCCCGGGGCGCGTGGAATTCTCATACGGGGGGTCTGCCTGCAACTTCGCGGTCTGGGCTTCAAGGTGTGGGGCAAAAATTAGGCTTTTGGGTAAGGTAGGAAAAGATCTTTTGGGAGAATTAATGCTTCAGCATTTGAAGGAAGAGGGGGTTGAATTTCCCTTGAGCCCGGTCCCTGGAGCGCGCACAGCCCGTATTGGAGTTTTAGTCTCATCCAATGGGGAGAGAGCTATGGTAATGGACAAAGACCCTCACCTCGCCTTTTCTCCCGAGGACTTCGCTCCCCAACTTTTTGAGGGATACGACCTTCTATTTTTCACGGGCTACACGGTATTTAACCGCTCTTCGGTGAACTTCCTCGGGAGGGCCCTATCCCACGCCAGGAAAATTGGGATCTTAATCGCCTTTGATCCCTCATCCTTCCACCTGATGGAGGAGTTCGGACACCAGGAGCTTATCGAGTTGGTAACCCCGCTGGATTTCCTGATGCTGAATGAGGAGGAGGCATTGATATTTGCAGGGGGCAAGGGTTTTTCCAGAATGCTCGCCTTTGCGAAGATGGTGGTTATCAAAAGAGGTGCCGGAGGGGCAACTGCTCTCTGGAACAAGGAGGAACTTTCCTTACCTGCCCTCCCGGCTCCAGTTTCAGACACAACCGGGGCCGGGGATGCTTTTGATGCGGGCTTCCTTGTGAAGTTCCTTCAATGCGGGGATATAAAACAGGCCCTGGAAGAGGGCAATCGCCTGGGGGCCTACGTGGTCTCCCATTTTGGCGCTCAACCTTCTACAAAAGGCTTCTTAAAAGAGAGGAGGTGAAAAACCCGGTGATTGAAATCAGTGAGGAAGTAAAATCCGCTCTGGATAAGAAAGAATCAATTGTAGCTCTGGAATCGACGATCATCACACACGGCCTGCCCTATCCAAAAAACATTGAAGCAGCGCACCTTATGGAAAGCGCAGTGAGAAAAGAGGGGGCTATTCCCGCCATCGTAGCCCTTCTTGAAGGCCGAATAAAGGTGGGCTTAACCCACCCTGAGTTAGAAAACCTGGTAAGCAAAGAAAGTGAGAAGGTGCAGGTTTCAAGCCTTTCCTGGGCCCTGAAGAAAAAATTAAATGGAGGAACTACAGTTTCTGCCACGATTGAAATCGCACACCGCGTGGGGATCCCCGTCATGGCAACCGGGGGGATTGGTGGGGTACACAGGGGAGCAGAGCTGACCTTCGATATCTCCCAGGATTTGACCTCCATGGCCAGGATTCCCATCTGTATCGTTTCTTCCGGTGCTAAAGCCATTCTGGACCTGCCCCGAACGCTGGAACTTTTAGAAACCCTGGGCATAACATTCTTGGGTTACAGAACTCCTACTTTTCCTGCTTTTTATACAGGGAATTCCGGCTTGAAAATCCCCATGGTGGGATCGCCTGAGGAAGTTGCCGAGATCATGTTTTTGAATTGGCGTGTCCTTCAGTTAGAAAGAGCTATCCTTGTAGGCAATCGCCCTCCTGAGGAAAGCGAGCTCCCTGATTTCTACGTGGAGGAACTCATCAAAAAAGCGCTCCAGGCGGCGGAGAAATTACAGATTAAGGGAAAGGAGCTCACCCCATTTTTGCTCTCCTACCTGGAGAAAAGCTCTGGAGGGAGGACAGTAGAGACAAACATCGCTCTTGCTCAGGCCAACGCTAAATTAGGGGCAAAAATCGCCAAAGCTTACACCAGGATTAGGGTGGAAACTCCTAAAATATAAAGTCAGATCCTTCACTAAACTCCTTGATTTCCGATGCCCGTAAGCCTGAGTGCTCAGGATAGTTTTTCAGCGGGCTGAAATAGTCCCAGCTCTATTTGCTTTCTCCTTATTTCGTAAAGCATCACGCCGCAGGCCACGGAGACGTTTAGGGAACTGATTTTGCCAAACATGGGTAAACGCAGGAGAAAATCGCAGCGCTTGAGGAGAAGTGGCCTGACTCCCCATCCCTCAGACCCTAAAATTAGGGCTAGGGGGAAGTTCAATTCGGTAGTAAGGAGATTAACCCCTTTTCTGGAATCGGTGGCCGCAATCCAGAAGCCCTTTTCCTTAATAAGGGTGAGAAAGTTACCCAAACTGGGAACCTGGCAGATTTTCAGGTGGGAAATGGCTCCAGCTGAAGCCTTAAAGACCGCAGGGGAAATGGGAGCGGTTCTGTGAAGGGAAATGGCTACTCCCTGAACGGCGCAGGCCTCAGCAGTTCTTAAGATTGACCCTAAATTCTGAGGGTCTTGAATCTGGTCCAGGATAAGAAGAAGGGAAGCAGGATCGGGAGCGAGGCTTTCCAGAAAATCGTCCATTTCCCGGACGGGGTTTTGAATTTGGGCAATTATCCCCTGCTTTTTCTCGCCGTAGATTTTCTTAAATTCCTTTCTGGAAATTGCTTCCACCGGGATCCCTTTTTTTACTGCTAAATCGTAAATCTGGCGGTTTTTACCCTTTTCGTCCTCAGCGAGGATTAGCTTGCGGATCATTACTCCCGCTTGCAGGGCTTCCCAGACAGCGTTAAAGCCAAAAATCTCAACCATGGCGAATGGATTCCAAAAGCACCACTACTATGGCAGCTGCTCCCTCCTCTTTACCGATAAAACCCAGACCCTCGCAGGTAGTAGCTTTTATTGAGAATTGAGCTCCGGGGAAAATCATTTTTAGATTCTGGATCATCTCATCACAGTAAGGGGAAATTTTCGGGCTTTCCAGCATCAGGGAGATATCCGCATTTATCAGCTGGAATCCCTTTTTCTCCATTTTTCCCTTTACGATTTTAAGCATTTCCAGGCTTGAGGCATCCTTCCACTCAGGGGTAGAGGGGAAAAAATGGCCGATGTCTTTAAGGCCTGAAGCCCCTAATATCGCGTCCATAAGAGCATGAGTCGCCACATCACCGTCCGAGTGGCCGAGGAGGCCGTGCTCCGCAGAAACCCTCACCCCACACAGGATAAGGGGACGGGACTGCTCATAGGGATGGACGTCCAAGCCCAACCCTACCCTAAGCACCTGCTCGCTCCTTTAAAATCATCTCTGCAATTTTAAAGTCAAATGGTGTGGTCACTTTGATGTTCGTCTCCTCACCCCGAATGACCTTTACCGGAAGGCCCAGTTTTTCCACGAGCTCTGAATCGTCCGGAATCTCGGAAATAAGCTCAACCTCTTGAAAGGCCTCCTCCAGGATTTCGCGCTTAAAGCCCTGAGGAGTTTGCGCGCACCAGTAATTTTTTCCTAAGGTTCGGCTAACGAGCATTTCAGAGTTACAGGCTTTTATTGTTTCTTTAACGGGACATGCAGGGATCACGGCAGGATAACTCTTTAATTCTTCCAGAACCCTTCTTACAAGCTGAGATGTAAGGCAAGGCCTGTCCCCATCGTGAACAAGGACATATTCTGCATCCTTGATTTCCCGGAATCCATTTAACACCGAAAGCTCCCTGGTCTCGCCTCCGGAAACTATGGCCCGAATTTTATCTCCTTTAAATAGCGAACGAGCTCGATCTAAAACCTCCGCCCGAAAAACCAGGATGATTTCCGTGATTTCCGGGTACTCGAGGAAGGGTTTAAGGGACCATTCTACCAGTGGCCGACCAAGGATGGGTTTAAAAATCTTGTCCTCCCCAAACCTTGTAGAGGCACCTGCAGCGGTGATAATGCAGGCACTTACTTCAGGCATTGTGCTCTTCCACAGGTTTAGCGAAAATCATTCTACCGGCTGAGGTCTGGAGAATGCTGGTCACCACTGTATTCAGGGTTTGACCTAAGTAATGTCTTCCCCCTTCCACTACTACCATTGTGCCATCATCGAGGTAGCCCACTCCCTGGTTAGGCTCCTTCCCCTCTTTGGTGATGGCTACCTGAATTTCCTCTCCAGGGAGGACGACGGGCTTAAGGGCGTTGGCCAATTCGTTGAGATTAATAATGCTTAAATCCTGAAGTCTGGCAATTTGAGCCAGATTGTAATCGTTCGTGATTATAGTGGCTTGAAGGCTTTTTGCCAGTTTCAAAAGCCTCTGGTCCACCGGCTCCCCTGCCAGCTTGACTTCCATGATCTCTATTCTCACCGGAGATTCCTTTTGAATCCGGTTTAGGGTTTCCAGTCCTCTTCTTCCGCGCGCTCTCCTTATGGGGTCGGGGGAATCGGCAACGTACTGGAGCTCGGAGAGCACGAAGCTGGGGATTATGATCAGACCATCGATGATCCCGGATTTAAGCATCTCTGCGATTCTGCCATCAATAATCACGTTGGTGTCAAGGAGATAGCGGCGCTCTGTTTTCTTGTACCTAACCTTTTCTTTGGAGGCAGCCCCAAACTGAAAGAGAGCGCCTACCTCTTCCCTTTTGGAGACGAAGAGTGTCAAACTGAGGTATGCTAGGAAGATGGCCAGGAGCGCAGGAAGATAGGGGCCCACAATGGGAATGGAGCTCAAGTGGGTAGCAAGGTCAATCAGGAAAGCGAGGAGCATGCTGAGGATCAAAGCGAAGAAGCCCAGCAATAACTCGAGGAGACTGACGTTCTTGAAAACGCGATTCAAGAAATTAACCAGACTAAAGAACCATTTCGTGAGAAAGATGGAAAGCACGTAAAAAACAGCCCCTAAGAAAATGGCTGATATTGCATTCAGGACGTAGGGGTGAAGAGGAATGTACCAGTTTCCACCAAGGAATACGCCTAACTGCCAACCTATAATTAGACCAATAATTACTACTACAATCGTTAAAAGAATTGCTGCTACTTTATTCATCGCTCACTTTCTCTCTTCTGGAAATTTTCCTTATGATGCTAAGCACCTCCCTGATGTTCTCTGCGGCCTGGACGTTCTCCATTTCTTCCCACCCTTTATGAGAGGGGGTAAGAATAACCTGAAATCCCAGCCTCTGAGCATGCAGGATTCTTTTTTCCAACGCCGGAACCAGGCGAATTTCACCTCCTAAACCCAGCTCCCCAAAAGCCACGGTGGGGGGCAGAGAGAGATCCTCCAGACTGGAATAAAGGGCAATTGCCAGTGCCAGGTCACATGCCGGATCGTCTACCCTGAGTCCTCCCAGAACGTTCACGTAAACGTCCCGTTGTCCGAAGCGTAAATTGGCGGTTTTCTCGAGGATTGCGAGAATCACAAGAAGCCGGTTGTAATCGAAACCGTTGGCTACCCTACGAGGAATCGCCAGATAACTATGGGCTGCGAGCGCCTGAACCCCGGCTAAAATAACCCTCGCCCCCTCGAGGATGGCTGCGACCACATTTCCAGGAGTATAAATGGCCTTTCTGTCAAGGAACAATTGCTCATCCTCGGCGGCTTCCCTCAAGCCCTCACTGGTCATTTGAAAAATGCCGATCTCTGTCGTGTCCCCAAAGCGGTTCTTCTGAGAGCGCAGGATCCTTGTAGGACCTGTGCGATCGCCCTCAAAATAGAGGACCACGTCCACCAGGTGTTCCAAAAGCTTTGGGCCAGCGATACTTCCTTCTTTAGTCACGTGGCCTACTAAGATCAAGGGGGTTCGTTTGGATTTTATTGCAGAGAACAATCGAGAAGCGCTTTCTCTGACCTGGATTACGCTCCCGGCAGAGGCAGGTAGCTCTTCCAAAAAAACCGCCTGGATGGAATCCACGATTACCAGATCGGGATCGGTGTTTTCGATTAAAGCAAGTATTTCTCCAATCTCGCTCTGAAAACTGACGATCAAATTCTGGGAATTGGCACTTATCCGATCAGCTCTAATTTTCAGTTGAGTGGGAGCCTCTTCCCCGGAAATGTAAAGGATCTTCTTTCCCTGCCGGGCAAAGGCGTTTGCCGCCTGAAGAAGGAGGGTGGATTTACCAATGCCCGGCTCGCCGGCGATCAAGACGCAGGATCCGGAAACGATTCCCCCACCGAGGACACGATCGAATTCCGATATTTCCGTCTTGATTCTTGTGGACTCGGCGGAGGAAATCTGGGGAATGGGCAAAGGAGCTGATGAGGGAATTTTAGCTCTCGTAGTCGGTGAGGCATCGGTTTTTTCCACAAAAGCATTCCACTCCCCACACTCAGGACACCTGCCCAGCCACCTCAGGCTTTGAAAGCCACAATTCTGACAAACAAATAATGTATCATGCCTACGGGAACTCAAAATTTCCCTCCAGTCACTTTGATTATATCAGAAGATGGCTCCTACTTCGGCCTTAAGGTGGGAAAAGTTATAACTTCCCTGAGTGAATCCTCTTCCCCTAAGAGCATGACTAAGCGATCGATTCCTATTCCCAGGCCGCCGGTGGGGGGCATCCCGTACTCTAAGGCCTCGACGAAATCCTCGTCCATGGGATGAGCTTCCTCCTCCCCTTTTTCTTTTTCTTTGGCTTGCTCCAGAAAACGAGCCCTCTGTTCCAGAGGGTCAGCAAGCTCAGAGTAGGCGTTCCCCATTTCCAGGCCAAGGATAATCGGCTGGAAGCGTTCCACCCATTCCGGGGCATCTAACTTATTTCTGGCAAGAGGGGAAAGAACTTTAGGATAATCGTAAAGAAAAATGGGGCCTTTTATTTGGGGCTCTACTCGTTTCTTCAGAATTTCGTCGATAACGTTTGCCCAAGTGAGCTTTTTATCGATTTTGATTCCGTATTCCCTGATGTATTCTAGTCTGAACTTTTCATCCTTCAAGGACTCGACCTCAACGCCCGCGTAGTTTTTGAAAGCTTCATTGAGGGACATCCTTTTCCACGGGGGCGTGAAATCCAGATCCTCTCCGTTCAGGTGAACATGGTAAGAGCCGTGAATTTCCTTAACGAGAAAGGAGATCAGCTCCTCAGTTAGGATCATCATGTCCCGATAATCAGCATAAGCCTGATAGACCTCAAGCATGGTAAATTCCGGATTATGAGTGGTAGAAATACCTTCATTCCGGAAACAGCGCCCCAGCTCAAAGACCTTGTTGAATCCACCAACAATCAGCCTTTTAAGATAAAGTTCAGGCGCTATTCTCAAATAGAGGTTGATTCCCAAAGCGTTATGGAAAGTAATGAAAGGCCGGGCCAATGCCCCACCGGGAATGGGATGGAGGATCGGGGTTTCAACTTCCAGAAACCCCTTGCTTTCCAGAAATTTTCTAATCAGGGATATAACCCTTGCCCTGAGCTTCACCAGGTCCCTTGATCTTTTGTTGGCAATGAAATCAAGGTATCTCTGGCGGTAGCGTAGTTCAATATCGCGCAAGCCGTGCCATTTTTCGGGAAGGTTCCTCAGTGCCTTTGAGAGGACCTTGTACTCCTGGACAGCAATCGTGGTCTCTCCGGTCTTTGTCTTAAAGACTGTCCCCTTCACCCCAAGGATATCGCCAAGATCCAGAAGTTTAGTAACTACGGTATAGGCTACCTCCCCAAGGGTGTCCATACGGAAATAGACCTGGATCTTCGCTTCGCCATCGTCAAGGTGAGCGAAGGTGGCTTTCCCGTGCACCCTCAAGGCCATTATCCTTCCCGCAACAGAAACGGACTTGTTCTCAAAAGTCTCAAAATCACTCAGGATTTCGTAAGCAGAATGGGTAATTAAAAAGGGCCCATTAAAGGGCTCTATCCCCAGTTGCCGAAGCTTTTTAAGCTTCTCAACCCTCTCCTGGTAGATTTCCTCTTCCATTATTTAATGCCGATAATCTGGTAGTAGAACTCACCCGCAGGAGCCTTCACTCGGACAAAGTCGTGGAGCCTTTTACCAATCAGCTCCTTTCCCAGAGGGGAGTCATCGGAAATCCGGTTCTCCTTAGGGTTAGCCTCGTAGGAGCCCACAATCGTGTATTCTGCTTCTTGCTTAGTGTCCAGATTCAAAAGGCGCACCGTTCTTCCCACGGAAACCACATTGGAATCGGTTTCCTGAGTCTCAATAATCTGGGCATGAGCGAGCATTTTCTCCAAAGTAATAATTCTACCCTCGACGAAGGCTTGCTCCTTTTTTGCTTCATCGTATTCGGCATTTTCGGAGAGATCCCCAAACTCCTTGGCCCTTTTAATCCTCTCCGCAACCTCTGCCCGCCTTACTGTGCGCAAGTACTCCAGCTCTTCCTCTAACCTTTTCAAACCCTCATGAGTTACATACAGTTTCTTTTCATTCATTGCCATCTCAAACTCACCGCCAAATAAATATATTTTTTTAAACAAGGACATGCGAATTATCAGGGACGCATTAAATTTAGACATAAATGAAAACTTTTTTCAAGTTCTCTCTCAGTTGAGGTGTTCGATCCGGGGCTGGAATCCTAATTTCTCCAGGCAGGCGATGGCCTCCTTTCCTTCGATATCTTCAGACTTCTTAGAAAGGACGCAGACCAGGATCCCTTCAATCACGTTTGTCCCAAAAGAGCGTCCTGAAAGCTCGGGAGTGGAAGTGACCAGGGTTTTTACCCCTCGTTCCTTTAATTTATTCACATCTTTTTCTGTGACGGTATTCGTAAGTACAATTTTCCCTTTAAGATCCGGAGGCATATATCGGGAAATGTAATTGAAATCTCCCGCAATTATTTCAGCCCAGTTGAAAAGGTAGGAGAAACGAGGCTTGTTCTCTTCCTGCTTCTTGCCCACAGGGTAAAGGAGCTTAAACGGCAACCTGCAAAGCACGGGAAGAAGGATCTTTGCTAATATTTTGACCGATTTCGTGCTGCGCAGGGGGATGGGGAGTCCGAGCGCGAAGTAAAAATCGCCAAAGATCACCTGACAACCGACTTCCTCTAACGCTTTAGCCATTCCGAAACGGTCCACAGCGCTGATCATCAGAGTTTTCATTCCGGATTTGATAATTCCCATTTCCGCAAGTTTTTTTACCGTGGCATATTCCAGGCTCACTTTAAGCTTAGATCCGTCGGCAACCGGGGTTTTGCGTACTCCCCGTATTATCCTAAAGGCGTCCCGCACCGGGTATTTTTTATTATCCAGGTAAAAATAGAGGTCCGTCCCTCCCATGCAGAGGACATCTACCTGTCCATCAAGCTCCTCGTATTTCCTGGAAGCCAGATTAAGGTCTCCGTCCGTTCCAATTCTTTCTACAACGAACTTCTCTCCAAGGAGTTCTACCTCGGCTCGGTGATTACGGCTCGAGGAACCGAGCGAGATACTGACTATTCTTTTCATTTTACCCTCCTTAAATTTTCGAAATAATTTCTCACCAGGTCTTTTAATTGGGACCAGGCTGCTTCCTGGAGTTTTGCTCTGAACTCTGAGGATTGGGGAAGGCCCTTTACAAAAAGAGAAAGATGCTTTCTGGCAAATTTCAAGCCCTTTTCCCTGTAAAATTCCTCAAGGTAATCAAGGTACCTGAGAATCGTCCCTTCTCTTTCTTGCAAATCCACCCTCGAAGGATCTTTGCCAGTTAGAGCATCATGGCATTCTCGAAAGACCCAGGGGTTGCCTAGCGCTCCCCTACCGATGAGAACACCATCGCACCCCGTGAGACGAAGAACTTCCATAAAAGAAGCCCCGTCCTTGATGTCGCCTGAAGCGAATACGGGGATAGAGAGCATGGATTTCAGCTCTACGATTTTCCCCCAATCAGCCCGCCCGGAATAGCCTTGCCTCGCGGTTCTGGGATGCAAGATTACAGCGTCTACTCCCTCGCCCTCAGCGATGGCTGCCAGTTTTAGATGCTCTGTGCCCGTAGGCCCGAGTCTCATTTTTATGGTTACAGGAATTTTGACGGCTTTCCGCACCGATTTAACTACTGCCCGGGCATTTTTTAAATCTTCCATGAGAGCTGCCCCAGAGCCAACGCGCAAAACTTTGGACGCCGGACAGCCTGCGTTTATATCCAGTCCATCAAACCCCTCTTCTTCCACGATTTTCGCTGCCTTCGCCATACTATATGGATTAGCGCCGAAAATCTGGGCAAATATGGGACGAGTTCTTTCCGTTAAGCGAATCAGGTTCTTCGTCTTTAGATTGTCCCTGATTAGCCCCTCGGCGGAAACCAGGCCTAAAAACACCAGGTCGGCACCGTATTCCCGCACGAGTAAGAGAAAGGCAAGGTCGTTCCACTCAGACATTGGCGCCAAAGCTATGAGAGGAAATGGAAATTTACTTTTTCTGGTTTCGTTCAAAGATCAGTCGCAACCCCTCCAACGTTAGCTGTGGCTCCAGATAATCCACCTCTGGAATGCGCCTGGCGATCATCCCGGAGAGCCCTCCCGTGGCGATTACGGGGCAGGATACCCCTATCTCCTCCTTTAACCTGTTGATTATTTCTCGAGCCAGACCCACAAAGCCAAAGAATATTCCTGACTGGATCGCGGTAACGGTATTTTTCCCAATCGCTTGAGAGGGCTCCACGATCTCCACCTTGGGCAATTTGGCGGTCTGGAGAAATAAGCCATCCAAAGCCATCTTTACTCCGGGAGCAATCACACCTCCCAGATATTCCCCCTTGGGTGAAACAGCACTGAAAGTGGTGGCTGTGCCAAAATCCACGACAATTACGGGTGCCCCAAACTTTTCTTTAGCGGCCACGGCATTCACGATCAAGTCTGCGCCTAATTCCTTGGGGTTATCAATCAGGATGGGCATGCCGGTTTTGGTCCCGGGGCCCACGATCAAAGGGCTGAGTTTAAGGTGCCTTTCTGCGAACCTGGTCAGAGGATGAATAAGAGGAGGTACCACGCAGGCCACGGCCATGCCTTGAACATCCTGGAAGGAAAAACCCGCCATCTTTAAAAGGCTCTCCACCACGAGAGTAAACTCATCAGTGGTTATCCTGGAATCGGTGTGCAACCTCCAGAAGCTTAAAAGCTTCTCCCCGTAAAAAAGCCCGAGGACAATGTTCGTATTTCCCACATCAACGGCTAATAACATCGGGCAAAATCCTCCTTAAAGCAAGAACTAGGGGAACAAGGACTATTAAAGCAAAACCGATCTCAACCCAGGGGTTCAGGAGGATGATAGGTAATAATGCGGGTCTCATGGCAGGGTCTCCGAAGAGATAAAGGATGCCCAGAACGCCAACGGTATTGGTTAGTGTACCTACCAAAGAAGCCAGGACTGCTCCCAAAACGTGGGATCTAAAGGGCCGGAAAGCGTAATAGGCCAAAACCCCGATCAGCAACCTGGGAATAAAGGCGCTTAAAAGAGCCACGAGCAAATTGCCCCCGGCAAAGGCCAGAAAACTACCTGCATAGAGAATCCAGGATGAGATTGCGAGAATGAGGCCGGTAAATGCGCCCACTACCGGCCCAGCGAAGACCCCGGCCACAATAGCAGGAATGTGTAGAGTAGTGGCGGCACCGGATAAATTGGGCACGGGAATCAACCCTAAGGGAGTAAAAGCCAGGACAACACCAAGAGCGCCACAGATACCCGCAATTGCGATCTTACGGACGGAAAGATAAGGGTAGGAGCCTTTAAGCTCGGGACCTTGTGTTCCTCCCGGTTCCACAGGTCCACTTAATTTTTCCTTTTCCATTTTTACCTCCGTTCCGGTTCCAGGGGATACCGGACATAGAATTTACTAATTCAGTCTAATATAGTAATGGGAGCGTATTTTAAAATCAATCTTTTTCGCCCCACGGTAGGAAAGTACACCTCAATAATCGCTTCTTCACCTTTCCCCTGAACATCACTGATCATCCCCTCCCCCCATGCCTGATGCCAGATTCTCTTTCCCTCCATAATTTCGCTCTCTGAGGTAAGCACGGAGTCTGGAAAGAACTCCTCGGGAATTTCCCGCAAAAATCGGGAGACCTCACTCGAGACCCTATTACCAAAGTAAAGCCTGTTCCGCGCCCAGGTGAAGTAAACGCGGTTTTGCGCTCTGGTGATGGCTACATAACAGAGTCTCCTTTCCTCATCCAGCTCACTGGGGCCCGAAGAGCGCCAGTGGGGAAAGACACCCTCTTCCAGGCCTGTGATGAAAACATAGGGGAATTCCAGACCCTTGGCTGAGTGCACGGTCATCAACAATACAGCGTCTTTTTCCTCGTCCAGAGTATCTATATCAGTGTAGAGCGCAAGGTGAGAAAGGAATTCCTCCACCGAAAGGCCAGGATATTCTTCCTCCAGCTGTCTTGAGAGGCTGAGAAGCTCCTTCACGTTTTCCACCCTGTTCTGGGCTTCCAGAGTCCCCTGGGATTGCCAGAACTCCAGGTAACCAGAATTCTCTACGAGCGTGCGAAAAAGCTCAGTAAGGCCCAGTTTTTCTTTTTCCGTGCGGTAGAGATTAATAAGGGAGAGGAGTTTCTCCAGCGCTTCCCTGGCAGGCTTCTTTAGTTGCCCAGAATCTTTCATCTGAAGTAAACCTTCCCACAAAGGCAAGCCGGTGTCCGTTGCTTTTTCTATAGTGGATGCCCCAATTCCCCCCATCCAGGAAAGGATACGTCTAATGTGAGCTTCGGAAAGAGGGTTGACCACAAAGGATAGAAGGCTGACGGCATCCTTCACTTCCCTCCGCTCGTAGAAGCGTAATCCTCCAATTACCTGAAATGGAATGCGCCGAGCCATAAAAACCTCTTCAAATACTCTGGACTGGCTATTGGTGCGGTAAAGGACAGCAAAATCCTTCCAGGCTCGCCCCTCCTCTTTATAGAGGCGCTCAATTTCTTTGGCCACGAACCGCGCTTCATCAACCTGGTCTTGAGCCTGGTAACGCACCAGTGGGGGATGCTCGTCGGGTTTGCTGGACCACAGGTGCTTCTCCTTTCCTCGCGTGATTCTGGAAATAACCTCGTTGGCGGCATCCAGGATAGCCTGTCCGGATCTGTAATTCCTTTCCATGCGTACAATTTTCGCTTCTGGGAAGTCGTTCTCAAAGCTTTCCAGAAGGTAGCGGATGTCCGCTCCGCGCCAGGAATAGATAGCCTGGTAATCATCCCCAACAGCGCAGATGTTCCTTGATTTCCAAGTGAGCATTTTGACTATCTCGTATTGAGGGGTATTAATATCCTGAAATTCGTCCACCATGACGTATTTAAAGAGGTTCTGGTACTTCTCGAGGGTCAAAGAGTCAGACTGGAAAAGCCGTACGGAGTAAAACAGGAGGTCGTCAAAATCCAGAGCGTTGTTTGCCCGAAGTAGCTCCTGATATTTCTCGTAGAGCAGAGCGAGGGATTTTTCGGATGGCGAGAAAGCCATATTAGAAAGATAATTCTGAGGGGTAATGAGATTATTTTTTAAAAACGAGATTCTCTCTCTCAGGCTTGAGGGCTTGCCCAGGGAGCCTTTAAAATCCAGACTCTTTTCCGCTTCCTTAATCAAATGCTCACTATCGTCCTCGTCCATGATGAGAAAATTGGGCTCAAAATCAAGCTTCTGGCACTCGATCCTCAGGATTCGGGCGCAAACCGCATGGAAGGTTCCAATCCACATACCCTTTATTGACCTTCCTATCAAGGACTCCACCCTCTGTTTCATCTCCCCGGCTGCCTTGTTGGTAAAGGTCACAGCAAGGATGCTGTTTGCCGGAACCCCGCGCCTTTGAATTAAGTATGCGATGCGGTAGGCAATCACCCTGGTTTTGCCGCTGCCGGCACCAGCCAATATTAAAAGAGGGCCGTCTGTGTGGAAAACAGCCTCCTTTTGCTCCTCGTTCAGGTCCTCCAACCAATCGATCATGTCATCATTTTACCCTGAAACCTTTGGCGGTTAAAGGATAAGTGAGGTTATAATCATGGTAGAGGAAAGGAGCTGAAGACCCCATGGAAAAGTTGCAAGAACTACCAAACGGTATAAGGATAATTACTAAGGTAAACAGGTTCTCCGCCTCAGCCTCTGTGGCCATTTGGGTAGGGGTGGGCTCTCGGCACGAAGTAAGGGAAATAAACGGAATTTACCACCTAATAGAGCACCTGGTATTCCAGGGAACGCGGAAGAGACCTTCGGCCAAGGAAATATCTGGGGCAATCGAAGGCATAGGTGGCGTTCTCAACGCTTTTACCGGGCATGAAAGCACTTGCTACATCACCAAAGTCCCCTCTTACCGATTGGAAAAAGCGATTGATGTCCTCGCGGACCTGGTCCTGGCTCCCCTTTTCCGGGAGGAGGATTTTTCTAAGGAAAAGAGGGTAATCATAGAGGAAATCAAGCTGCACAACGATCAGCCCCAGGATCGGGCCGAAATGTCCTTGTTCCAACTCCTTTTCAAGGATCATCCCCTGGGAGCTGACATCGCTGGTACCGAGGAGAGCGTGCAGAATATCTCCCTGGAGATCTTGAAGGAGCACTTTTTCAAAAGCTATTGCGGGAAAAACGTCGTGATTTCCGTTTGTGGGAACATTAAACCTGAGGAGGTTTCCCAGCTGGTCTCTGAGTACTTTTTGCCCCTCAATTCCGGAAGCTCCTCAGTATTCCAACCCTACAATCATTCCAAGCAGGGCCGGTTCAAAGTGGAAGAGCGAGACACCCAAGAAGCCCATCTCTGCCTGGGGGGGTTAACTTTAAGCCGGTTTGACCCCAAGCGGCAAGCCATGGATCTTTTGAACATCGCCTTAGGAGTGGGGGGGTCGAGCAGGCTTTACCAGGAAATCAGGGATCAGAGAGGATTAGCTTACTATGTTCACTCTACGGTAGAGTATTTCAGGGAAACTGGCTGCCAGGTAATAGAGGCAAGCTGTGCTCCAGATAAGGTGAACCTGGTTCTGGAAATCATCTGGAATGAGCTGGATAAGATTCGAAAAGAGGGTCTCAAGAAGGAGGAACTGGAAAGGGTGAAGGAGTACATCAAGGGAAGCTACGTACTCCGATTGGAAGATACCCTATCCCAGGCCCTCTGGCTGGGGGAAAGAGTGCTTCTTGAAGGGAAACTGCCTTCAATTAAAAAAGAACTGGAAAAATATGATATGGTAAAAGGTGAGGAGATTCAGGATTTGGCCAGGATAATCTATCAACCAGAGAATTATTCTGGGGTCATTGTGGGTCCATTAAAGGAAGGAGATGTCAGGTGGTCAGGGTTGCTCTCGAACGTATAGCCCTCTTTACCATACTGAGCTTTCTCCTCTTTAATGCCTTTGCCTGGGCGGAACCCAGCACCTCCAGGGTTTTGGTGCTGGAAGTGGAAGATACCATTAATCCAGTCACTGCCAAGTATCTCACAGAGGAAATAGAGGGGGCACAGGGGAACTTTGACCTGATCATCCTTGAGCTTAACACCCCAGGAGGTGGGGACAAGTCAATGAGGAAGATCATCCAGGAGATTTCCTTTTCCCAGATCCCGGTCGTCGTTTACGTCTATCCTCCTGGCTCAAGAGCAGCCTCTGCGGGAACCTTCATCGCTTATGCTGCGCACTTCGCCTGTATGGCTCCTGGTACTAACATTGGCGCCGCTCATCCTGTGACCATTGGGGAACAACCGGACAACGTCAGTATGGAAAAGATAACTAACGATGCCGTTAGCTTCATAGTTAGCCTTGCGGAGAAAAACCATCGCAATAAGATTTGGGCGGAGAAAGCTGTGAGAGAAAGCGCTTCCATATCGGCGGAGGAGGCCCTAAAAGAAAACGTGATCAATTTTATGGCTCGGGATCTTACAGAGCTTTTTAATCAGCTAAATGGCCAAAAATTGAACCTCAATGGGAAAGAAATCGTCTTGAATTTAGAAAACCCGGAAATTGTGACAAAGGAGCCAGGGATATGGTATCGCTTTCTTTCGGTAATTGCTGATCCCAATATTGCTTATATTCTCTTGGTAATCGGCCTTTACGCTCTGATTGCGGAAATTTATCATCCTACCGTGGTGGCTGGAGTGATTGGAGCTATCTGCTTAATTATAGCTTTTTTCGCTCTGGAAACTCTAACTATTAATATTGCGGGATTGCTCTTGATGTTTGTGGCTATGGTTCTTTTTATTTTGGAAATTAAGACACCGGGCTTTGGCATTCTGGGTGCCGGGGGAATCGTGGCTTTCGTGCTCGGATCACTGATGCTTTTTACCCCCTACGGTTTTCGACCCTCAATATCTACCGGACTTTCCGTTTGGTTAGTCGCTGGATTCACGGGCCTCAGTGCGGTATTTTTCTTCCTGGTGATTGCGGCTGCCATCAGGGCCAGAACCAAGCCAAAAGTGCCCATGGGCCTGGAGGCTCTGCCCGGTAAAACGGGGGTGGCGAGTTCTGATTTAAGCCCATCGGGCACAGTGTTCGTGGATGGTGCATATTGGCGTGCAAGAGTGGTTTCGGGCTCGATCAGAAAGGGGGAAAGGATAAAAGTAATAGGTCTGGAAGAGATGGAATTAATTGTAGAAAAGGAGGAATAAAAGGTGAGCGGAACACAGGTTTTGTGGATAATCATTGGCGTTTTACTTTTCTTCGTGATTGTTCGCTGGGGAATCAGGATTGTTCGCGAGTATCAGCGTCTGGTAATCTTTCGGGTGGGCAAATGCATAGGACAAAAGGGGCCAGGAATTGTTTTTCTAATTCCCTTTATCGACCTCCCGGTGCGCGTGGATTTAAGGGAGCAGTACCTGGAGATCCCGAACCAGATCTGCATCACTAAAGACAACGCCCCAATTTCCATCGATTTTTTGATCTACGCAAAGGTTGTAGACCCTGTCCTGAGCGTGATCAAAGTGCAAACGTTCATGGGTGCGGTTCAAGGGCTGGCCACCACTACCTTAAGGGCTGTGGTAGGCGATATCAGCCTCGATGATGTTCTGGCGAAAAGAGAAGAGATCAATGAAATCCTGGCAGCTAAGTTAGATCAAGTCACTGCCGGCTGGGGTGTGAAAGTGACCAGGGTTGAGCTCAGGGAGATCGCCCCGCCCAAAGAGGTCTCCGATGCCATGATCAAGCAAATGTCCGCAGAGCGTCAGAGAAGGGCCACGGTCACGGAGGCAGAGGGAAAGAAAGCAGCCGCCATTACTGTTGCCGAAGGAGAGAAACAGGCCGCGATATTGAAGGCTGAGGGAGAAAGACAGGCTCGGATTCTTATGGCAGAGGGTTTCTCCCTCGCCTTAGAGAAAATATTCAGTGTGGCCAAAGGAATTGATGACAAGACTATGACCCTCCAGTATTTCGAAGCCCTGAAAGCCCTGGGCGCCTCTCCCTCCACCAAGTACATTTTCCCCCTGGAGTTTACTCAGTTGTTGAAGCCGATTTTGGGCAACATCCAGGGTGCTGTCGCCGAGACCCCGCCACCGGAGAAAAAGTGACGCAAATCTAAAGGAGTGCTATATTATTGCCAATTAGATAGAAGGAGGTTCTAAAAATGGCTTATCACATTACTGAGGATTGCATTGCCTGTGGGGCCTGCGTTGATGGTTGCCCCACTCAAGCAATTTCTCCCGGTGATCCTATCTACATCATTGACCCCGAGAAGTGCGTGGAGTGCGCTACCTTTTACGATGAATCCCAGTGTGCCTCCGTTTGTCCGGTGGGGGCCTGCCAGCCTGATCCTGCTCACAAGGAAAGCAGGGAAGAGTTGGAGGCCAAGGCCAAGCGCATCAAGGGCTAATTGAGATCATCAAGGAAGCAAAATATTAAAAAGTTCAAAAGCCGCCCTGGAGGGCGGCTTTTTTAACATGAAAGCCAGGGATATCATCCAGGCCATAAAAGAAATTGCCACCAAAAAGGGCATGAAGGTCTACCTTGTGGGCGGGGCAGTTCGGGATAAGATTATGAAATTCCCGGCAGTCCAGGATTTGGATTTCGTGATCACGGTAGGATCGGCAAGCGACCTTGCTTATGAATTAGCAAAGACTCTTTCCTTGCCCCCTCCAGTGGTTTTTCCCAGGTTTGGCACGGCGCAACTGAACTTCGATGGGTGGAAAGTAGAGTTCGTTGACGCCAGAAAGGAAAGCTACCCTGAGGATAGCCGAAAGCCAATTGTGGAGAAGAGCTCACTCCTTGAGGATTTAAAAAGAAGGGATTTTACCATAAACACCCTAATTCAAGACCTGGACACCGGAAAGGTGTTGGATCTCCTCGGCTCGGGACTTGCCGATTTAAAGAGGAAAATCATAAGAACTCCCCTGGATCCGGATACTACTTTCAAAGATGATCCCCTGCGCATGCTGCGGGCTGTGAGGTTTGCCTGCAAGCTTAACTTCAACATTGCTGAGGAAGCTGTGCAAGCCATCATCAGGAACGCGAAGCTTTTAAAATTGAAGGTCTCTCCAGAGAGAATTAAGGCCGAACTGGATTTAATAATGCTCAGTGAACGCCCATCCCGGGGGATCGCCCTTCTCGATGAGCTTAACTTACTTCCGCAGATTTTTCCGGAGTTGGAGGAAGCTAAGAATATTCCTCAGGACAAAGTGGAAGCGGGAGATTTATTCGCTCACAGTCTTCAAGTTCTGGAAAGGATAGCCAAAGATACGCAAAACCTTCAGGAAAGATACGCAGCGCTTTTCCACGATATCGGGAAGATTCGGGCCATAAAACGGAAAGGTGAGATGGTCGTATTTTACGGCCACGAGGAAGAGGGAGCCTTGATGACTGAGGAAATCTTAAAAAGGTTGCGCTTTTCCAACGAGGAAATTGAGGATATCTGCTTTCTTGTGCGCCATCACATGCTCGTAACCCAGTACTCCCCGGAATGGAGTGATTCGGCAGTGAAGAGGCTTATCCGCCGTTTAGGGGATAGGCTGATAAGCACACTCCGGCTGGCCAAGGCAGACATTTATGGTATTGAAAAGCTGGAAAATAACTTCTGGCACTTGATTAGAAGGATTGAGGCCCTTGACCAGGAGAAGGTAAAAAGTGTTTCCAGTCCCTTAAGCGGCGAGGAAATCATGGACCTGCTGGGTCTTTCTCCCGGGCCCAGGGTGGGAGAAGTAAAAGAGGAGCTCGTGGAAGCCATTCTGGAGGGAGAAATCGAGAACACGAAAGAAGCAGCTATTAACTACCTCAGGGGAAAATACGGAGGAGTAAAAAACTAACCCATTGGGAGCATTCCTTTAAAAAGCATGGATCTGATACTAAAAGATGCCTTCTTTTACTCCAGAGGGCGGACACTTTTCGCTGATATAGTGATATCCGGAGATGAAATCCTCAAGGTCGGAAGGGTTTTAAAAGAGGATTATAAAGATTTTGAGCGTATCGATTGCCGCAATAAACTGATTCTTCCCGCTTTCACCGACAGCCACCTCCATCTTGAGGCCCTTGCCCATTCGCTCGAGGAAATCGATCTTAGAGACTCCAGAAGTTTGGAAGAAGTCCTTTCCAGGATCGCTCGGTTTGCGGAACAGCTACCTCCGGGGGAGTGGATTACCGGTGGAAGGTGGGATAAAAACATCTGGGAAAAACCGGTATTCCCAACGCACAGGGAACTCGATCGTGTTACCGGAGATCACCCAGCGATGCTCTGGAGTAAAGATGGCCACGCGCTCTGGGTGAATTCTCTGGTGCTCAAGCTTCTGAACATCGAGCGCACTACCCCGGACCCCCCTGGGGGAAAAATCCTCAGGGACGAAGAGGGAGAACCGTCAGGGATACTTCTCGAGAACGCCGCTGACCTCTACGGAGGGAAATTTGCGCGCCCAGAAGAAAATGATAGAGAAGCTAACCTCACAAGAGCAGCAAAATACTTGAACCAGCAGGGAATCACCGGGTGCAACTGGTTTTTGGAAAAAAATGAGGATCCTCTTTCAATCCTCTCCTTTATTGATGCTTTAAATTTGGATCTTGACGTAACGCTCTGGTTCCCCAAAGAGTCCCTGGAAGCAGTCATGAAAAGTGGCCTGAAAAGCGGTGAGGGAACAGAGAGGGTAAAGTTTGGGGGAATAAAACTTTTTGCGGACGGAGCGCTTGGTTCGCAAACAGCTTTCCTGCTTGCACCGTATGAGGGCTCCCATAGTTCTGGCATAGAGGTAACATCAGAAAAGGAGCTTGAGGAAGTTATAAATGTAGCAGCCAAGCACGATATCGCTGTGGCAGTTCATGCCATTGGAGATGCTGCAGTCCGGAACGCTATTCAGGCTTTCTACCCTCAAAGAGCTTTAAATCAAAAATTACGTAACCGACTGGAACATGTGCAGTTAATCCATCCCCAGGACAGAGTTCGTCTCTCAGAAAGTGGGCTTTTAGCTTCCGTTCAACCCATTCACGCGGTCTCTGACAGAAAAATGGCCAGTCTCTATTGGGGAGAAAGAGTCAAGTATTCTTATTCCTATCGCTCACTTCACGATTCAGGAATTCCTCTGGCATTCGGATCCGATGCCCCCGTGGAGGATCCCTCGGTACTTAAAGGAATTTACGCAGCGTGCGCCAGGAAAACCCCCTTCATTTCTGAGGAGCCCTTTCTTCCTCAAGAAGCTATCGATTTAAAGGACGCTCTGGATGCCTACACCTATTGGGGAGCCTGGAGTACCTTTCAGGATAAGGAAAAAGGGGAGATCGCCCCCGGGAAAAAGGCGGACCTGGTTGTGCTTTCGGAGAACATCCTCAATTTGCCTCTGATTGGGCTGAGAGAGGTTAAAGTGCTCTCCACGATCTTTAGAGGAAAAATTTCAGATACGGTTCTTAACAAGGACAGCCTCATTTCTGGGGATAATCGCCAGTCCTAAAATAACCAGGGCACCGCCTAAAAGAGCAATTACGCCGGGAACTTCCCTAAAGATAATCAGGGCCCAAATCGTAGCCCCTACTGGTTCAAAAAGGACGGACATGGTCAAAAAAGCTGGTCTCACGTAGGCTAAAAGGTAATTGAGAAAAGTGTGGCCCATAATTTGTGGACCCAGGGCTAAAAGCACAAACCAGAGCCAATCGGCAGGGGGAAAGTTTAAGAACTCTCCTGGACCCATAAAAGCGAAAATGGCTGTTCCCAATAGCAGCGCGGCCACCGTGTAAACAAAAACACCATAGGTAAGAATAGGGAGTCTGGCCCGCAGGACGCTTCCTGAGAAAAAATAAATGGCGGCCATCAGGCCTCCGAGCAAAGCAAAGAGGTCCCCCTTTAAAGCAACTCCTGAAAATTGAAAGTCCGCGTTAGCAATGAGCACTACTCCGCCAAAGGAGAGCACCAGGGCCAAAAGGAAAGCCAGAGGGAACGATCTCCTGTTAATTACCCTCTCGCCCAGGGCAACAAAAATGACGTGCGTACTCACCAGGATGGTAGAGCTGGAAACGGTAGTCCACTTCAGGGAAGTGATCCAGAAATAGAAATGGGCAGCCAAAGCTAACCCGGAGAGAAATAGTAAAACCAGTTCTCCTGGTTTAAGAGGAATGAGGATCTTCGTCCTAGTAATAGGTGCCCAGATGAGAAGAAAAATGGTGGCCAAAAACAACCTGTAAAAAGAAATAGTAAGCGCTGAAGCACTGGAGAGCCGGGCCAAAATGGAGCCGAAAGAGACCGCGATCAGGGCGGTCAGGGTGATAAAAAGAAGCCTTTTTCCCATGGGCCTTAAGGACTGACCGTGAGACCTTCAAACCTCACGGAATCAGGAGAAAACTCTAAGAGCAATAGCGATGTGCCCTTCAGCTGGGTAGGAAGGACCTCTGTATCGGGTGTTTCCAATTTCTCCATCAATTGCTGAAGTTTTTCCCCGTTCAGGTACAGGAAAAGGTGATACTTGCCCAGAAGTGAAGCGTAGTGTCTAAATTGTTCCTCCCCAGCGAGAGCATTTTCCAGGCCCTTTTCTCGGTTGATTAAGCCCTTCATGGAATCCAGGCCTGTTGTGATTAGAAGGTGTTTCTCAGTGAGAGCGTAATAAAAATTCCCTTCCGGGGTAGCGATTTTCCGGGCAAGAACGCCCTCAATATTCACGGTCTCAAAGGAAAAGTCCTCTCCTGCACCCTGAGACAGGAACTGCTCTATCTGATTGATAGTTTGGCTGGCCCTGGGATAGCTGAGCTGGTCAACCTCAAAAGTGACCCCAAAGGGAAACGGAGCCTCCACGTTCTCCATAGCCGTTAAATAGAATTCCATTTTCCCGTCGAGAAAGGAAAGATCAACGGAAGGAGGAGCAAAATCCTGCGTACCTACACTTTTTAACAGTTCACCTAACCAGCCGAAAGAGGTCAGAGCCAGAGCTGAGTCGGGAGGGACCATCCGGAAAGGAGTATCTGTTTCCGCAGAAGAGTTTATTAATTTTAAGAGAACGTCATAGACACCTTCCAGTTCCCTGGAAGGAGGGGAGCTGAGCAACTTCTTAAGGTCTAAGATGAGCTCTCCCTTATAGTGTGGTAAGCCTTCCAGCTCATCAGCAAAAAGGTAAAAATGACTCACTTCGGAGGGAATATCCGGAATCAAAGAGAAATTGACAAAAACAAAAAGCGAGGTCGCCTTTGGTACCTTCTCCTTGATGGAGCGGAAAAGGGGGTTGTTCTCAAGGGAAGAACGGTTCTCCCCAAAAAGGGAAAGGAGAGTTTCCTCGGAGGAAGCGGCATAAAAAAAGTTGCCCTTTAGAGCGATCCACACCTCTTCATCCGGAAAACCCGTTATGGAGGTATTTCCTACCTTTTTTTGCTCAACCCGTTTCCCTTGTTGCTCATACTGGCTTACTAATTTAGCCTGAAAATTTTCTGCCTGCGTCGGGTCCTTTACTTCACCAAGAAGATAAAAATCAGGCTTATCTCTATTCCAGGCTAAAGCAAGTTGAATGTTCGGCTTAACTGCACTCAGAAGCTCCTGGGCCAGGGGATCGGTCTCCAGTTCCTTAAAGGGGTCTTCTATTCCTGGAAAAGTCGAGGAAATCCGAAGGGACTCCACAAACTCCAGTAAGGAACCCTGAGTGGAAGTAAAAGAAAGGTAAACACCACTATTTCCTGGAATAAGCTGAGGTAAGTTCATCTGGGAAGCTGCAGGAGATAGCTTAAGAGCGCCAATCAAAAAATATACGCCAATCCCTAAGGCAACAACCAGAATCCCTATTAGTATCCAGGTGTACAAATTTTTGGTTCCGCGCTTCACTTCAGGGGGTTGGAACCTGTATCCACAGCGGGAGCAAAAAACAGCACCCTGCTCATTTTCTTGACCACACTGAGGGCAAAACATGCTCAAGTAAAAACCTCCTTTTTGTTGATTATATAACTTTGTCAGGGAGAAAGGGGTAACTTTAAAAGGGAACTCAGGAAGAGACAGGCTTGCCCTCTGGTAATGAATTTATCGGGCTCAAATTTTCCCCCTGAGAGGAAAAGGCGATAGAAGCGAGACTCTAAAAGAGGCGGATCGTTCAGGAAAAATGCTTTGAGAAAGGGCTCTGACCAGTGCCCTTGAGTATCGGGAAAGGGCAGGGAGCCCTCCTTAAGTTCCAAACCGGATGCGCGAGAAAGAGCCACCAGAGCTTGAGCTTTGGTGATGTATTCCTCAGGATAAAAGAGGCCATCATCATAGCCAATCATCCACCCCGATTGTGCGCAAAGATTGACCGCCTTAGCGTACCAGGCATCCGGATTTACGTCTGGAAATACCTTTGCTTCTTCTTCCTTCGGAGCAAAGGCAGTAGCGAGGAGAGTAGCAAACTGTGCCCTTGTGAGGAAAGAATCAGGGCGAAAGGTACCGTCGTCGAAGCCCTTGACAATCCCCCGGCGGTAAAGCGCTTCTACCCATGGCCGGCTCCAATGTTCCCCAAGGTCGAAAAAGGGCGCATTTTGGGCCGATGTTGCTTGTAAGGGAGTTAGCTCGGTCCAGGCAATGCGCTCCAGAGTTCCCACTTTGTCCTGCCAGGCGATCAGATTTCCCCAGAGAGCTGGAGCATCCTGACCAGTTACGGATTTATAAGGGACAATAATTTGCCCTGAGTTCAAATCGAAAACGTTAATCTGGCGGATGCCGTTCTTGTAGAGTGTGTAGGCCACCCAATTCCCATATATTTTTGGCCAGTAAATGCAGCTCCTGTTCGTCCTGGAACCATCTTCTTTCACCAGTATGGAGATCTGTCCGGTGGGGATAGTATACATGTATAAAGCAGCACTACCGTCATCGTGATTCAAACTCCATACTATTTTATCCCCAAAGATGTCGGGCACTCCGGCCGCTTCAGGCTTGTTGGGGTTGTGAACCCAGACCGGAATCTCTTTCTCCAGAGTGAGATCGTACATGTAAATGTCCGTGAAATTAAAGTTCTCCCGACCATCCAGCCAAACGATCCGATCACCGTCAATGGAAGGGTACATTTGGTTCCCTGGAGATAAGCTGATGGGGCGTTCTATCCCCTTTTTCAAGTCGTAGAGGTAAATGTCCGCGTTTCCGTTTCTTTCATCCTGCCAGACAATATAATCCTTCCAGATAGATGGGGATTTGTGGGAACCAGGACTGGTACAAATGGGAATTTCCTGTCCCGAGCGCAGGTCGTACATGTAGATGTCCCATTTTTCCTCCTTCCCGGACATCGCTCTTTTATCCATCCACACGACCCGGTCTCCATAGATTTTGGGCATATACTGATCCGCGGGGTTAGTGCAGATAGCGATCTCCTTTTTGGTTTCCAGGTCGTAGAGATAAATATCAAGATTCCCTGCTCGGTTATCCACCCAGACAATTCGGTTTCCACTGACTGCAGGAAACCACTGGAAGGAAGTGCTGGGTGGAACGAAATTCACGCCACTGGCCATGGTCCTAAGGGGTTCCGCAGGAATCAAGATTACAATGATCAGCGCTAAAATAGCTATAAATCGTATTTTTTCAACTTTCCCCACAGCTTCTTCAACCTTTCTTTTATAGTTTTCTCCAGACCTTCATCCGACGGATAATAATATTGCCTCATCTTAAGCTCATCTGGCAAGTACTGTTGAAGGACAAAGTGCCCCTCAAACTCATGAGCATACTTGTAATCTTTGCCATGCCCCAACTGGGCTGCCTGGGGGTAGTTGGCATCCTTTAAGTGCAGGGGAACGGAAGCCGATTTCCCTTCTTCCACATCCTTCATGGCCTCCGCTATGCCCATATAGGCAGAGTTGCTCTTGGGGGCGCAAGCCACGTAAATAGCTGCCTGCGCCAGGGGAATCATGGCTTCTGGTATGCCGATGAACTGAACCGCCTGCGCGCAAGCGGTGGCAATTACTATGGCCTGAGGGTCAGCATTTCCCACGTCCTCACTGGCACAGATCATGATGCGGCGAGCGATGAACTTTGGATCCTCCCCAGCGTATAGCATTTTAGCGAGCCAGAAGAGCGTAGCGTCCGGGTCAGACCCGCGCATACTTTTTATGAAGGCGGAAATGGTGTCATAATGGGCATCTGCATCCTTATCGTAGGTGATTGCCCTTTTTTGCAGGGCGTCTTGGAGTAAAGGGGTATCGAGGATAATTTTCTCTGGGGACTCCGCAAACTTCATTTTGAAGGCCCATTCTAAGGCATTCAGGGCCACTCTGGCATCTCCATTGGAGACTCTAACCAAGAATTTGATCCCTTCCTCAGTGACCTCGACCGGGAAATTCCCCAATCCCCTTTCCTTGTCCTTTAAGGCATCCTGAATTATCTTTTCAATCTCGCTCTCGCTCAGGGGTTTAAGCTGAAAAACGCGGGATCGGGAAACAAGGGGTGAGATGACCTCAAAGAAAGGGTTTTCAGTAGTCGCTCCAATTAAAATTACTGTGCCATCCTCCACATAAGGGAGAAGCGCATCCTGCTGCGCTTTGTTGAAGCGATGAATCTCATCGATAAAAAGAATTGTTCTCTGTTTAAAAAGCTGCTTCCTCTTTTCGGCTTCCTTAACTATGACTTTTAGTTCTGAAAGTCCTGCAGTTACCGCAGAAATCTGGACGAAATTCGCCTTAGTATTCCGGGAAATGATGTTTGCCAGGGAGGACTTCCCGCATCCCGGCGGACCCCAGAGGATACAGGGAAAGAGGCTGTCAGTTTCGATCGCCTGCCTCAATATCTTCCCCTTGCCAATTACATGCTCCTGCCCGATGAATTCCTCAAGCGTACGAGGTCTCATGCGCAGAGAGAGGGGTTTTTCATTCAATTTTCCATTTTCTGAGAACTCAAAAAGCTTCATGTTGTATAATTCTTCTTCAGTTGGATTTAATATAATCGATACTTTACCATAAGTATAATTTATTCAATTTCTGGTTTTTAAGGAGCGCCATGATCGACCTGAAGCTTATAAGACAGGATCCGGATTTAGTCAGGAGTGCTCTCCAAAAGAGGGGACGTGATCCTAACATAGTTAATGATATTTTGAGGCTTGACGAGGAATGGAGAGCTCTCGTCTCGGAGCAGGGAAAGATGCAAGCTGAATTGAATCGCCGCTCTGAGGAAATTGGTGAATCAAAGAGAAAAGGGCAGGACATCTCCCAGCTCCTTGTGAAGCTGCGCGATCTCTCAGATAAAGTCAAAGACCTGAACACTCCCATTAAGGAGAAGAAGGAGCAAATAACGAGGCTTCTGGAAAAAATTCCCAACATCCTCCACTCTTCCGTCCCTATCGGGCAGAGTGAGAAGGAAAACAGGATCGTAAGAAAAGGAGGAGAAATAAAAGATTTCGATTTTACTCCCCTGCCCCACTGGGAGATCGCCTCCAGGCTAAAACTCATAGATTTTGAAAGAGGAACGAAAATTTCAGGTAGCGGTTTTATCCTCTACACCGGTTGGGGGGCTAAATTAGAACGGGCTCTGATAAACTGGATGCTCGATTTGCACAGGGAAAAGCATGGCTATCGTGAGCTCTGGCCTCCTTACGTGATCAACAGGGAGGCGGCTTACGGGACGGGAAAACTACCGGATTTTGAGGATCAGATGTACAGGTTCGAAAATGCGGAGCTTTACCTCAACCCCACAGCCGAAGTTCCAGTGACCGCCATACATGCTGAGGAAATTTTAAGCGAAGAGGAACTTCCAATTTACTATGTGGCTTACACAGCTTGCTTCCGCAAAGAAGCCGGGGCAGCAGGGAAGGACACCAGAGGGCTCCTTAGAGTACACCAATTCGATAAGGTAGAGCTGGTAAAACTTACAAAACCAGAGCACTCTTACGAGGAGCTGGAAAAAATGCTTGCTGATGCGGAGGATGTACCCAAAGGGCTGGGTTTGCCTTACGAAATCGTGGAACTCTGTTCCGCAGAAGTGGGTTTTACCGCAGCTAAAGCATACGATATTAATGTCTATTCCCCAGGAACAGAAAAATGGCTGGAGGTTTCCTCGTGCAGCAACTGTACCGATTTCCAGTCCAGGCGCTTGAATATCAGGTACAAAGATAAAGAGAGCGGAAAGCTGGAGTTCGTCCATACTTTAAACGGTTCCGGCATCGCCCTGGCCAGAACGGTTGCCAGCATCCTGGAAAACTATCAGGAAAAGGACGGCTCAGTACGAGTTCCAGAGGTTTTGATCCCGTATCTGGGAGTGGATAAAATAAAATAAGTGGATGGGTGGCCGAGTGGTTTAAGGCGCCGCACTTGAAATGCGGTGGGCTAAAAGCCCCGTGGGTTCGAATCCTACCCCATCCGCCATTGCTTAAAGGGGGAAAGATAGGCTTTCTAAATTTTTGCCCTCAAAACTCAAGGTTTCTAATCGCCCCATGTTTTCCTGCGCCAGCGAGTGCCCTGTGGGGTGTCCTCAAGAATAATTCCCTTTTCTAAAAGCTCCGCCCTGATTCGATCCGCGGTAGCGAAGTCCTTGTTTTTTCTCGCCTTTTCCCTCTCCTTGATCAAAGGGAGCACCCACTCCTCGAGCTCGCCCTTCTCCTCGAGTATTCCCAGAACCTGATCGAACTCTTCCATAACCTTTAAAGCGAGGGTGGCTTCCTCTCTTCCCAAGCTATGTTCCACGATCAAAGGATTGATATCGTGCATCAGGGAAAACACAGCGGAAATAGCCCCTGAGATGTTCAGGTCATCCGCTAAAGCTTCGGCAAACTCCTCCTTCTTTCGCGTTATGGAATCCATCACTTGAGGATCTGGTTCCTTTTCCGGCCCGCGATACTCCTTGAGGCGGTGGAAGAAATCCAATAACCGGTCCACGTTCTTTTCCGCTTGCTTTAAGGCTTCAAAGGTAAAGTTAAGGGGATTTCGATAATGGGTAGTAATGAGCAGGAACCGGATGGCTTTAAAGGAGTAATTCATTTTCTCAAGGTCCCTGAGGGTATAAAAATTGCCCTTGGACTTGGCCATCCTTTCCCCGTTTACCAGAAGATGCTGAGAATGCATCCAATAGCGCACAAAGGTCTGGCCCGTGGCAGCTTCGCTCTGGGCAATTTCGTTTTCGTGGTGAGGGAACATGTTATCAATCCCGCCGGTGTGAATGTCGAAAGTAGTTCCTAAATAGTGCATGGACATCGCGGAACACTCGATGTGCCACCCGGGCCGTCCGGGGCCAAAGGGACTTTCCCAGAAAGGTTCACCTTCCTTTTTGCCCTTCCAGAGCACAAAATCCCCTACCTCCTGCTTCTCGTATTCATCAGCGTCCAGGCGGGAAAAAGCCTTGCTACCAGGTTTTATCCGGGAAAGGCGACCGTATTTGGGGAATTTGGAAATGTCGAAATAGACGGAATCCGCAAGCCGATATGCGTAGCCCTTCTCTATTAGCTTTTCTATTAGTGCGATCATCTGGGGGATATGATCTGTTGCTTTGGGATAGTACTCCGCGGACTCAATGTTCAAGTTTCTTAGATCCTCGAAGAAAGCTTTGATGTAAGGTTCCGTGTACTGGAAAATGGAAACTCCCTTTTCCCTTGAGGCTTTGATTATCTTGTCCTCAACATCGGTAAGGTTCATGACCTGGATTACTTTATACCCCAGGAATTTCAAGGAACGACGCAAAAGGTCCTCAAACATGAAGGTGCGAAAGTTCCCGATATGCACGAAATCGTAGACAGTCGGGCCACAGGTGTACATCCTGACTTCGCCCTCTTTTAAGGGTACAAAGGTTTCTTTTCTCCGGGAATATGTATTAAATAATTTCACTTTCACCATTTCTTTGAATTATATATTGGTTTGGGTGCATGTTACCATTATATGAAGTCAAAGGAGGTCCTCTTTTTTGATAACCCCCTATTAAATTTTTATAGTAACATATGGTAGTGATGAGAAGGGTGTCTATTGCCTTGATTTGTTTCCTTGTTCTTTCCTTGGGGCAAGGCCTGTCTTGTGCAGGATATATGCCTGCTTTCGGGGATTCAATTTATTTTCCGGACCTCGAAGGTCACTGGGCGCAAAATGAGATTATGGCACTTGCGGAGTCAGGAGTAGTCTCGGGATACCCTGATGGATTTTTCTATCCGGATAAAAGAATTAGTATGGGCGAGACCCTGAAAATAGTGGCTAAGGCTAAAGGGATCAAAGTAGAAGATCTAAGTGGAAAGCACTGGGCGTACCCGTATTATCTGGCTTTAGCTCAGGAGAACTTTCTCCCCTGGGATTATTTCGATCCAGAGGCGCAACCTTCAAGGGGTGAAATAGCGGAGTTGCTGGGAAGGGCTTTCTACCCCGAGATTGAGACCCTGTCCGATCCAAGCTTCAAGGACGTGCCACCTGAACATCCCTTCTTCCGCTCTATCGAAATTTTGCACCAACTGGGGATCATTTTGGGAAGGGAGGATGGCAATTTTTATCCAGAGGAGGCTATTACCCGTGCTGAAGTGGCAGTTGTTGTTTGCCGGATTCTTGGAGTGGAGAAAGTATCTGTTTCTCAAGAAACCCCCTATGGCTCGATAGGTCTTACTTGTGAACCCTATCGGGTGCCGCAGGGTGGTTTTTTGAGAATAAAAATCACTCATCCCGTGAAGTTGCAGGTTAAACTTTTCTACGGCAGCCAAGGAGTAGAAATTGGAAAAGGCGGGATAGCGTTAGTCCCTATTCCTTTAGAGGAAGAGACAGGCGTAAAAGATTTGTCCCTAATAGCTTACCTGAACGAGTTTCAAGCTCAATTAGAGTTAAGAATCTTGGTCACCTTAAACGCCGTACCTTCCGAAACCATAGAGCTTCCCCCGGAAGGAATCGAACTTCTCGCACCTGAGCTTTTAGCTGAAGAGAGGGAGGAAGTTTATGCTGCGCTTGCTTACTCCAGTGATCAAATACCGGATTTGCCCTTTGCCTTACCTTTGGAATCGCCCATACTTTCTTCCTTTGGTGCTGAACGCATCTATCCTGGGTGGGGAAGTGACTCCCACTGGGGAGTGGACATTGAAGGAAAGGAAGGAGCAGAGGTCAAAGCCGCAGGCAAAGGAACCGTGGTGCTGGCAAAGGAACTCTATTCCCGCGGAAATACCTTGATCATCGATCACGGTTCCGGTCTTTTTACCCTTTATTATCACCTCAGCGCCTTCAAAGTAAGCCCAGGGGATCAAGTGGAAAAAGGTACGGTAATTGGACTGGTGGGGGCTACCGGGGCTGTAACTGGTCCTCATCTTCATTGGGAAGCGCGCATCGGCAAGGTTCCGGTTAACCCGATTCTTACGCTCAAAAAAGGAGGTACCCTATGACCCTCTGGCACGCTTTATCCGCAGAACAAGTTCTGAAACATCTCTCTTCTTCCCTCTCGGGCCTTACTGAAGAAGATGCAAAGGCCAGACTTGAAAAGTACGGTCTCAATGAATTAAAGGAAAAAGAAAAAACCCCTCTCTGGGTCAGGTTCTTAAATCAATTCAAAAGTCCTCTAATTTTTATTCTCCTCGTAGCCATTCTCATTTCCGGCATCCTCGGGGAATTCGTGGATGCCATTGTGATCTCAGCGATTGTCCTGATGAACGCCATCCTGGGATTAATCCAGGAAGAAAGGGCGGAAAAAGCCCTGAAAGCATTGAAAAGGATGGCCGTCCCCAGAACTCAGGTAATCAGGGAAGGCCAGATAAAGGAGATAAACAGCACGGAGATAGTCCCGGGAGACATAATAATCTTGAGCGCGGGAAACCGGGTCCCGGCGGATGCCAGAATTATTACATCTTTTAACCTCAGGGCAGATGAGTCTCCCTTAACAGGGGAATCACTACCTGTGGAAAAATCCGAGACAATCCTGAATGAGCAAACAACCCTTGCAGAACGCAGGAATATGGTCTTCTCCGGAACCACCGTGACCTACGGAAGAGGGGAAGCGGTAGTGGTGGCCACAGGCATGGCCACAGAGATCGGAAAAATCGCTACGATGCTGGAGGAAACGGAAAAGGAAGCCACCCCTCTGCAGAAAAACCTCGATCAGGTGGGGAAAGTTCTGGCTTTAATGGTGCTGGGAATTTGCCTCATCGTCTTCCTCGTGGGGATCCTCCGCGGGGCCCCCACCCTTTTCATGCTGCTTCTCTCGATCAGCCTCGCGGTGGCTGCTATTCCTGAAGGATTACCAGCGGTAGTTACCATTGTCCTGGCATTGGGGACTCAGAGGATGGCTCAAAGGGGAGCAATTATCAGGCATTTGCCCGCCGTGGAAACTCTGGGATCCACTTCGATTATTTGTTCTGATAAGACGGGGACTATGACCCTAAACGAGATGACGGTGGAGTCAATTTTCACTCCGCAGGGGATTTTTACTGTCACGGGGCGAGGGTACGAGCCGAAGGGAGAAATCAGGGGCGAGGAAGGTGCGCTCTCAGATCTCCCTCTCGACCTCGAGACCCTTCTAATTGCGGCCTCCCTGAACACGGATGCTCATCTGGCTAAGGTAGGCGATAGATGGGAGATCAGGGGTGACCCTACGGAAGGAGCGCTGGTCGTCCTTTCGAGCAAGTTGGGGTTAGATAAAAAGGAGCTTCTCTCTCAATACAGGCGCGTGCACGAGATTCCCTTCACCTCGGAAAGAAAAATGATGACCACGATATACGAAAAGGATGGTTCCCGTTTCGCTTTTTCCAAGGGGGCCGCGGATGTTTTGATTCATTTCTGCGATCGTCTTCAGTCGGGCAGAAAGGTGGAGCCTCTTAGCGAGGAATGGAAAAAGAAAATCCTGGAACAGAACGAGGAGATGGCCAGGGAGGGGCTGAGGGTTCTGGGGATCGCTTATCAGCCACTTCGGGAAAACGAGGACCCAGAGAAGAACCTAATTTTCCTCGGCCTGGTGGGAATGAGAGACGCTGCTCGCGAGGAAGTCCGGGAAGCCATCGCTGTCTGTCGCAGGGCGGGAATTAAACCAGTGATGATCACGGGAGATCACCTCCTTACGGCAATCGCTATTGGATCCCAATTAGGCCTGATTCAGGGTGAAAAGGAAGCCATAACCGGAGAGGAACTATCGAAACTTTCTCCTCAGGAACTGCTCGCGCGGGCACCGGATTTGTCGATTTATGCTCGGGTCTCACCGGAAGACAAAGTAAGAATACTCACGGCCTACCAGAACCTGGGGCATGTAGTAGCTATGACGGGCGATGGGATTAATGATGCTCCCGCCTTGAAGCAGGCCAACATCGGCGTAGCCATGGGGATTACGGGCACTGATGTAAGTAAGGAAGCCGCGGACATGGTTTTAACGGATGACAACTTTGCGACCATCGTGAAAGCTGTGGAAGAAGGGCGAACCATTTTCTCCAATATTAAAAAGTTCGTCTCGTTTCTCCTTTCCTGTAACCTCGCAGAAGTGCTGGCAGTTTTCCTGGGCTTTCTCCTTTTTCCTGCCCGTGAGCCCATACTCACCCCTGCGCAAATTTTGTGGATGAATCTGGTCACCGATGGCCTACCCGCTCTGGCCCTGGGAGTGGATCCCCCTGAAAAAGGAGTTATGGAACAGCAACCAAGGAGCACCAGAGCCGGAATTTTCACAAAGAGAGTGCTCTGGAGGCTGGGGATTTCCGCAATCCTGATGGCTCTGTCAACTCTTGGCGCATTTATCTTTGGCCTCGAGCATTCCGTAGCTAAAGGAGAAACCATGGTCTTTACGACACTCGTTACCCTGGAGCTCCTTTACAGTTTTTACTCCAGATCAGATAAGCTGCCAGGCTGGAAACTGGGGTTAACCTCGAATAAGTACCTGATCTGGGCTGTCCTGTCTTCCTTCCTCCTCCAGGTTCTGATTATTTACGCCCCTATTGTCTCCACAGCCTTCGGGACCATAGCTCTTACAATTACCGACTGGGGTTTGATAGGCTTGATCTGCATTCTTAACCTGGGCTTGCTCGAGGGGTTAAAGACGTTTTTCTTCTCAAAAATTCAGGATTAATTTTCTTTTCGAGAAGATGTTTTTTAAAAGCAGTCGGGCATAACGGAAAAACAGTCCCAGAGAGTAATGAAATTTCGATTCCCCCACCTCTCGCACCCCCAGGGTGATGGGCACCTCTTTGAACTTTAGCTCAGCCTTCTTTGCCAGAAGGATTTCCTCTAACTGGATGGAGAAGTCATTTTCACGACACTGGTTTATGACCTTAAAAGCACTGCGGAAAAATCCCCGAAAGCCTGAGGTGGCATCCTTAACCGGGATCCCCGCGATCCTTCCTACAAGGTTCCCGGCCCAGCTCAGGAATTGTCGCCAGAGGGGAACGCCCTTCATCCTTCCTTCTTCAACATACCTGGAGCCAATCACCACTTCCGCTCCTTCTCGAAAAGCTTGAATAAAGCTCGATAAATATGCGGGGTCATGGGTCAAATCAGCATCCATAATGATAGCGAACTCGGCGTCTGTCTGGCTCAGGAACTTGAAAGCCGTTTTCACCGCCTGAGCGTAACCCAGGTTTTTTGCGTGGTCAATGTGCTTCACATTGCCGTAAGTTCTCTCCGCTTGCTCGATTTCCCGGGAAGTGGAATCCGTGCTTCCGTCGTTAATACAGAGAATCTGGAGATTCCAGTCGTTTTTTTTGATCTCTTCCTCCAGAAGCTGGACCAGGCGAAGAACATTTCCCTCCTCGTTGAAGCAGGGGATTACCAGCCATCCATTATTTAGCATAAAATCAGTAAAATCGGGAAACCCTCTCTTGTCAATAATTTCCGCCTGATTGCAGCAAGAATTTCCCTAAAGACAGAAAAATTTAACCCCAATCATTTCCTTAAATGCAATAATTATTGCATATTTGTGTTAAAACTCCGCCTCTGCTCCGCTTCCACTCCCCTTGAAGATCAGAGTAAAAATTCCCCAATTACTTAAAAGGTTTAAAAATAAGTTAAAATTTCCCCGTGCGGAAATACTTGTGGATTATCTTAATAGCTCTTTTTTGCACTTTAAGGCTCTATGGGATTGCCAATCCCTTAAGTGAACACGCTTCCTGGAGACAGGCAGACACCGCTTCCATGGTGATGAATATGGGGGAAAATTTCTCCATTTTTCCCCAGCTGGATTACGACGGACCTCCCCCGAACTATGCGGAACTGGAATTTCCCCTCTTGCCCATTCTGACTTTCCCTTTCTTCAAGCTCTTTGGCACCGTGGTTCCCATTGCCAGAGGCATCGCTATTCTTTTTTCCTTGATGAGCCTGATCTTTTTAGTTATGCTTGCCCAGCTCAAGTTTGGGGAGAAAGCCGGTTTTATTGCCGGTTTCATTTACGCCCTCCTTCCCTTCAACATTTTTTACAACCGCGCTGTCCTCCCGGAACCAGTCCTTCTGGGAATGAGCATGGGAGCCCTGTACTTTTTCAGTCTTTACCTAGAAAGGGAAGGCAAAAAGTACTGGATCCTGAGCACAGTTTTTCTCCTTTTATCTATCCTTTCCAAACCCAGCTTTTTATTCCTGGGGCTGCTTTTTCTCTTCCTCATTTTAGAAAAGAAAGGAATCCGGGGCCTGGTGGACTGGAAAATATGGTCAATGGCTTTGTCGGCCTTAGTCCCCTCCTTCCTTTACTTCTGGGCCTCCCATTCCCTTGCGGAATCCAGGTTTCTCACCTCTCTCATCTCCCTGCACATGCTCCCCAATTTTTCCCAGACTATATCCTCTTTGGAATTCTGGAAATTCTTGTTTTCCCGCCTGGGAGATCGCGTGCTCACCTGGACAGGACTCGCTCTGTTCTTACTCTCTTTAGTTTTATCTCCTTTCTTTAAAAAATCGAGATTTCTGTTCCTCTGGACTTTGAGCCTCAGCATCTTTTTCGCTTTCTCCACAGCCCCCGTTTTGTACCAGCACGACTACTATCAGTTGATGCTCGTTCCCCCATTTTCCCTGGCCCTGGGATGGCTCTTTAAGGAATTATCACGGCTCAAAATCAGGAAATATGAGCTGAAAAATTGGGTTTTTGGCCTTCTGATTCTGGTGGGTGTTTTAATTGTTGTTGAGGGCCTGTCGGCAACGGGCAAGTTCTGGAACATCGATCCTTTACCACTTAAAATCGGGGAAAGGATCCGTCTTTTGACAGCAAAAGATTCGCTTATAGCTATAGATCAGTCTAACCCCGTCTACTTGTTCTACAGTGAAAGGAAGGGATTCCGGATTCTTACGGAACTGACTCCCGACACTGCGCAAAAATTGAAGGAAGCGGGAGCGCAGTTCTTGGCAGTTACAACGAGAGAAGGTAAGATAAAAGTTCCGGAGTTAAAGGGGCTCTTCCCGGTTTTGGAAGAAAGCCCCAGTTTGACTCTCTTTAAATTGAACTGAACGGAGGAAAAAATGAATACAGTTGAACGATGCCCCACCTGTGGATCGATAAAGTGCCCATCCTGTGGTGCCCCCTTAAAGGAAGGGATAACTTCTTGCCCTTACTGTGGGGTAGAGCTCAGGATCTCTGAGGATGGCACTCATTTTGTAAAGGTCGAGCGCCTTGTTTGTCCCCATTGCGGCGCCAAAGTTTCCCGAATCGACCCTTTCTGCCCTTCCTGCAAGCGCAAAGCCTGGCAGTATTGCGCAAACCTCGATTGTGCGGAAAAGTTTGATCTGGAAGCGAAAATGTGCCCTGTTTGCGGCACTGAGGTGGAAAGTGGGATCAATAAGCTCCTCGATTCTTTAGAGGGTCTCCGAGAAAGTCCCTCGGTAAAAAGCGAGGATATCGAAGCCCAGCTGGATTCACAGGAAAAGGTCCTTGTTCTCCTCAACGCGGTGGAGGATACCTTCATCATCACTGATTCGCGTCTGGTACACAGGTCCGGTAAACACTACTTTACTTACCATTTCTCGGAAATCGAAAACGCCACCCTCGACAAATTCGGGAACCTGATCGTTTCTCTGGGAGGAGAGAAACCACAGGAAATCATGATCATCTGCCCTGAAAAAAAGCAAAAGCAGTTTCAGCAGGCTATCGATTTACTGTTAAAATTAAGCCGGAGAGCGAAAGTTTAGCGGGGTTTAAGGCTTTTAGATAATTTTCTTTACGCGCCCTACCTTCAGCCCGCAGGAAGTCCCTGAGGTTATCCAAAGGGTGAAAGCGAGAGCAGCCCAAGCTAACCCGCCGAGGAAATTCCCCATAAAAGAAAAAGGGGATGTGGGGGAACGCAAACCCTTTCTGGAAACCTATGGGGGTATTTTAGAACCTCAAAAATAGAGGACAAGTAAACAGGAAGAGTAGGTTTTTCGGTAAAGTTGGGAATCTCGATTGGCACACTCCAAAGGCCTTCCCGCACGCTGACCCGGCGGGCCCATTGAAGTTTTTCCCATGATCAGGTTAATGAGACTTTTGGCGGAAAGAGGAATTTTTGCACTTTCAATCCTGATTGTGGAGCAGGAAGGCTATAGCGTACCTGTTTTAAGAGGCTTTCCTCTAAATGACCGAGAAGCGAAACTCAGTAGTCGAGGCTTTCAACTCAAGGTAAAATATGTGAAATGAAAGTCCAAGATGTTTCCGGTAAATCTTTCTTCAAGGCTATTGTGATCCTCCTTGCCCTGATTATTTTCCTTCCCCCTTCTCCTTTGAGGGCTCAGACTGAGACCAGCTCCACGCCCACCTGGACTCAGATTAGTTCCACCCACACATCGACCGAGACTCCCACTACACCTACGACCATGGAAACTCTCACCACCACTACTCCAACTTCCACCGAGACTACTACCCCCTCATCTAACAATGGGCCCTTCCCGGACATCGTTGGACATCCTGCAGAGCAGGCCATCAGACACCTGTGGGTGCGGGGTTTGATCAGCGGATTTCCGGACGGCACCTTTCGGCCAGACGATTTTCTTACCAGGGCAGAGTTCGCCAAGCTCCTGATCCTCTCCATTGGGGTGCAAACCCTGGCTCCAACCCTTCCTTCCTTCAGTGACGTTCTCCCCTCTTATTGGGCCTTCCCCTATATCGAAGCCGGACGGCACCTGGGAATCCGCCCCTTCTTTCTCTTTCAGGGGTTCCCTGACGGAACATTCAGACCAAAAGCTTACATCACTATAGCCGAGGCTCTGACTCTCATCGCTCGATCCAAAGGCTGGGAGGATACTCTGCCAACCACCACCCCTTCCTCGCCATTTCAGGACGTACCCATAAATCACTGGGCTTTTCAGGAGATCTACTCCTGTCTTGCTTATGGAGTGGTGCAATGCGATAAGGTCTTTCCTGACGATCCCCTCTCCCGGGGCCAGGCCGCCCTCTATTTCTTTCGGGCAATTGACCGGCCGGCAATCAAATCAATCTATATCTCCCTCTCGGAGCAACGCCTTTACGCCCTGGAGGGGGCCAGGATCGTCTACGAATTTCCCACCCTAACCGGGAAGCAGGGATGGCCCACTCCCACGGGCATTTTTTATGTCCTGGAGAAGGTGGAGGCCGTGGATATGCAGGGGGGCCTGGGAATGGAGGAATACTATGTTCATGGTGTCCCCTGGGTTCTCTTATTCATCTCCCGGGTCTATGCCATCCACGGTAATTACTGGAAACCGGAAAGATATTTCGGAAATGACCCCACTTCTACCGGAAGTCATGGCTGCGTAGGTTTGATCCCGGATCAGGCTAAGCTACTCTACGACTGGACCTCAGTGGGAACCAAAATCATCATCACCTGGGATTATCTGCGCTACTCTCCAGGGGAATGAATTGAAAATTGGACGGAATAGGTACCGAGGTTAGAAAAGTAGAGACTGGCTTAAGCGGCTGAAGGGTTGGTGCCGCTACTTGCCTGGAATATTCCCAAAGGGCTGTCTCTCAAGCAGAAAATGGTTCCAATAAAGTCCAACAGAGGGTGTGATTCCATAATTGTGATCCCGCATTTTCCCCTGAATGTTTCTGCCCTTTATTGACCAAAACCTATATAATTAAGGTGGCTCCATAAGGAGACTATTGCTTAAGTGGCCGATGGCTCTAAGGCGAGGTCGAGGACGGGAAATCGGCTCCAGTTGTGCGCCCGTAGCTCAAGGGATAGAGCGACGGCCTCCGGAGCCGTAGGCTGCAGGTTCGAATCCTGTCGGGCGCACCAGAATTAATTTATTGATGCTTTTGCAGGGCAAAAGCAGGGTGCCCCACAGCACAAGTCAGTCTCGTACAAATATAAAACCCTGATGCGTTCGAATCAAAAAGGAGACGTTCGAACAGTCTGTTTATCTCTGTTCCAGAGAAATGGCGTAAGATCCGGCATATTCGGGCATAGCCTTGAGCAGATCCTCAATTTTTATTTTGGAGGGAACAACCAGGGAAATCTTCCACAGGCCTCCAGCCCCTTCCTGCTCCACTTCCTCGATTCTGGCACCAATTTCCCGGAAATAGGAAAACAGGTCAGTTAGTCGCTCAGGCCTGGGGTTTAAAGTAATGGAAAGGCGATAAAGCTTCTGCTTGGGCACGGACTCTTCAACGGGATGCAGGGCTACGAGTGCGATGATGGCAAAAATCAGGCCGAATAATGCCTCCAGGTAAAGGCCAGCCCCAATTGCTAATCCTAATCCACAGGTCACCCAGATAGTGGCTGCGGTAGTGAGGCCTCTGATTGTGACTCCCTCTCTGAAAATAGCGCCAGCTCCCAGAAAACCAATCCCGGTTACCACTCCGGCAGCAATCCTTCCCAGGTCTGAGGAACCGGAGGGGAAAGCGGTGATTGAGAGAATCATAAATAATCCGGAACCGAGGGAAACCAGAATCATGGTCCTTAATCCCGCGGGTTTCCCCGTGATCTCCCGTTCCAGACCAACTATGCCACCGGCAAGAGTTGCCAGGAACAACCTCAGAAGTATTTCCCACCAGGGCAAATTCATGCTATCTCCTCTTAATGAACATCATAGAGGAAAAGCAAAAATTGATAAATAGCGCTTTAAGTTTTTACCTGGAGATCAATTGATCGGGCGAAATGTAATCCCCGTATTTTTCCCGGTATTCCAGGAGCCTTTTCCTCTGGGCCTCGAGGGCCTCAAAGAGAGCGGGAGGGGTGTCTTTCACCTTGCTCTCGAAAATGGCCTTTACCCTTTCGATCTTGGATAGATGCTCCGGGATGCGAACCATGAATTGTTCATTATATTCCTCACGGCTGTAATCCTTATTCAAAATCCTCTTAAACAGTACTTTCAGGTCCTCGTATTTAGGAATCCGGCCAGTAGGAGTTTCAATGGCATCCGCTTCTCCGTGAACTCGAAGTTCCATCCATTTGTACCACACTTTCTTATCGTTCTTCTCGTTCAAGTACTGCCCATTTCTATTTTTCAAGAAATAGTTCACTGCGAATATCCTGGGAGGGTTTTTCAAGCCCTTTCCGAAATCGAGATTTATCTGGATGTAGCGTCCCACGGGAATGGAAAGAAAATCCAGGTTAGACATTGGGTTCCACTCGCGCACTCCTACTTGCCCTAAAGTGGCTGCAGTTGTTTCGGACTCCAGAATAGCTCCCTTCGTGATAATACCGTGTTCCCAGTCAAACGATTCTTCCACCGGGCATGAGGTGTCGGAGTCCCGGCCTCCGTAAACGATACCGCCAATCACCACACCCTCGGGATCGTGAAGCCTGAGGTCAACGTTATCCAGAGAGGAAAGGCTCAAGGTGAAACGAGCATTAGGATGAGAACAAGGGATTTCCTTACCGTTCGTGTCAGTCTTCCCAATCCACCATTCTCCGGAGTGATTTTCTCCCCTGGGAGGAACTTCTCCATCCTTTCCTATCCAGTGTACTCTGCCTTCTTCAGTGACCAAAACGTTGGAAAAGATAACCTCCCCGGGTGAGTGTAGCGCCTTCCATTGGATGGGGTCGTCCTTGGAATTTATCCCCTGGATAATGCCGAACATTCCCTGTTCCACGTTCACCGCGTAGACCAGACCATTCTTTTTTCTCAAATACGCGATATCATCCCCAAGAATTGTTTCTCCTTCAAGCATGGCAGTAGAAGTCTTGCCGCAAAGGGAGGGGAAAGCGCCAGTGAAGTAGGTTACTCGGTTTTCAGGGCCATGAACGCCCATCACAAGCATGTGCTCGGTTAGCCATCCTTCCTGAGAAGCATGATAGATCGCCAGACGCATAGCAAGTTTCTTCAGGCCAATTGTGTTTCCCCCGTACTGGGTATTTACGCTGTAAACGATGTCCTCTTCGAGGTCAATGTAGATGCGCCGCTTATCAAGATTTTTGGAGGTTTTTCGCTCATCCAGCTCCCCCTGGGAATGAACGAACTTGAAAAAACGCGCATCCGGTCCTTGCCTGAGGAACTCATTATATCCCTGTCGGTAAAGGATATTTTCGGAGTGAGCCACGTAGCTGGAGTCGGTAATCTGAACACAGGGAATAGAAAACGCTGAATTGGTGGGACCAAGGCAATAGAAGCAAACGTATGCTTCCTTGCCAACCATGATCCCCTTCATGATCTTTTGAATATCCAGGAGCGCGGAATCCCTGTCTTTAGTCTCAATAGAGGGTCCTAAATCCACCCCCTTAGGGACGAGGATTCCGGTATTTTTCTTGTCCCTTCCCTGATCACCATAGTTGTCGAAATGAATCGTGTGCCCGGGAATTGCCAGTTTTCTCTCCTCGCCATTCTCCAGTGCTTTATTCCTTATATATTCCAGATCCTCCGGGGTCCCTATTGAGACATAAACCCTGTCCGGGTTGAGCAACTCCAGAAACCTGGCTAAGAAATCGTGAAGGCGCGGATTGGGAATGTTTTTTACTCTTTCCAGTCCCTGGGAAGAGAGTCTCTGTTTCAAGATTTCCTCTGTGGCGCGTTCCATTTCAAAAAACCTCCTGCGTTCATCGTTTTGCTTCATATAGCGCAAAAAGTAAGGATTCTTGCACTTTTTAATTATATCGCTTTATTAACCCAAAAAGACAAAAATCAGGGTGAAAAATTTAATCGTTCAAAGACACAGTGAAATTTTCAGGATTTGCTTTTCCTTACCTGGTCCAACACGGCCTCGACTATGGGGGCGTAACCGGTGCACCTGCACAGATTTCCCCTGAGATACTGACGGACGTCCTCTTCTGTAGGATTGGGATTCTTGTCCAGAAGCGATTTCCCCGCGATTATCATTCCCGGAGTACAAAAACCGCACTGGATGGCGGCGTGTTCAATAAGGGATTGTGCTAGGGGATGAAGCTGATCTTTTTCCGAGAGCCCTGCTGCGGTAATCACTTCTTTATTATCACAGGAAATGGCCAGCGTGAGGCAAGATAGAGTAAGCTGGCCATCCAGAAGGACTGAGCAGGCACCGCATTCCCCAATGCCGCAGCCATATTTGGGGTCAGTATATCCCAGCTCTCGGAGCAAGTTCAAAAGCAGAGTATTAGACTTAACGGTGATCTGGTATTTCTTACCGTTTATCTTGAGGTTGATTAACTTATCTCTCATAGCGAGCCTCCGCTTCTAAGCCATGCTGCTTTCAGCGCTTCCTCTGCGAGGATAGCGCTCACCCAGACCCTGTAGTCTTTGCTGGAACGGACATCGTCTATTGGTTTAATCTGTTTCTGGCATTCCAGGGCCACTTTTTTGATCACTTGTTCCTCAAAAATTTCCCCTTCGGCCATTTTCTCCGCCTGATAAATCCTTAGCGGTGTGGGGGCCACAGAGCCAAAAGCTATCCGACAACGAGAGCATCTTTTTCCTTCCCTTTTCAGGTATACGGCAACATTTATTTTGGCAATGTCCGCAGAGACCCTGCCCAGCTTTAAAAACGCCGATCCCTCCGGTGGCTCAGACTGAGATATCTGAATTTCCGCAATCAATTCTTCCGGCGAGAGCACTGTTATACCCGGGCCGAGGAAAAACTCTTCCAGAGGAACAACTCTCTCGTTTCCTTTACTTTTTATTTTTAAGCTTGAGCCATAAACTAAAAGGGGAGGAGCGGTGTCACAAGCAGGAGAGGCATTGGCCAAATTTCCCCCGATGGTACCCATATTCCTGATAGCAGGCGCAGCCATGGATCTCACAGCCTCAAAGAGAGCGCTATAAGATCTTTCCACAGTGGGGTTGTTTTCTATTTCAGAAAGAGGGGTCCCCGCTCCAATTCTAAGGCTCCCATCGCCTGTATCTATGTATTTTAAGTTAGAGATTCTGGATAAAGAAATCAGAACCTCAGGTTTGAGGAGCTCCCTCTTCATTTTCACCAGTAAATCGGTACCGCCAGCAATGATACGTGCTCTTTCCTTAAAGCGAGAAAGCAGTTCCAGCGCTTCGTCTAAATTTTCCGGCTCATAATATTCGAACTCCAAGGGAAGGATCTTGGTATTCGTATTCATCTTAGGCCTCCTTTCCCCTTAAAGCTTCGAGCACTTTTTCCGGGGTAATGGGAAGGCGGGTGAACCTGATACCAATGGCGTTATAAACTGCGTTGGCAATTGCTGAAGCCACCGAGTTTCCAGCAGCCTCTCCGATACCTTTCGCTCCCAGAGGTCCTGTAGGTTCATAAGTATTCGTAAAATGAACAACGATATTATTCAAAAAAGGCATTTCCTCAGTAGTGAAGATCTTGTTATCCGTGATAAAGCCTTCACACTTAAGCCTACCCTGTTCGCTGTATTCCGTCTCCTCACAAAGAGCATATCCCCCATAACGCGCAAGAGAACCAATTAACTGGCCTTTTACACCATCAGGATTTATGGGGGTTCCGCAATCAGCAATGCACACTGCACGCAGGAGTTTGACTATCCCGGTAAAAGTATCGACTTCAACCTCGACAAAATTAGTCACAAAGGAAGGCGGACAGGTCTTCTGCCTGAAGCTCACGGTAGCGGCAATGCTTCCCAAGCCGGTAACCATGGCGTTTCTGGCAACCTCTCCGAGGGTCATAGATTTAAAGAGTACTCCTTTGGGACGAATCACAGCGTCGTTCCTCTTTGGATCAAATACCAGTTCAAGGTTTTCCGGGTGCTCCTGGAGAAAGACGCTAGAAACTTCCAGGATCTTCCTTTTAACTTCCTGAGCAGCTTTATAGGCAGCCCCGCCGCCAGCAAACACGCCCCTGGAGGCGTGAGTGCAAACATCGTAAACCGTGGTTCTGGTATCCACGGGCGAAAGGCTAACTTTCTCCAGAGGGAGACCTAAGACCTCGGCTACAATTTTAGCGATGGCGTCCCAGGTTCCTCCTCCCAGGTCCATCACCGCTGTGAGCACGTCTACACTGCCGTCCTCGTTGACTTTTACGGTGGCCCCGGAATAATCAATAACTTCAGCCGGACCAGGAGCACCGGCGCTCGAGGTGTGAAATCCCCTGGCGAGCCCGATCCCTCTTCTATACCTTCCGGTCTTATTTTTGGGATGCCCTCTTTCTTTCCAGTTGATAAGTTCCGAGCCAGTTTTTAATGATTCCTCAAGTCCGCAGCTTTTAATAATTGAGCGCACTGTGGGCCCTTGTCCCCAGAACTCGTCCCCGATTCCCACGTGGTTTTTAAGTCGAAATTCTATGGGGTCGAAACCGCACTTTTCACAGATCAAATCTACGTGGGACTCGACAGCGAAATTCATCTGAGGGTTACCGTAACCTTGCATGGCGCAGGCAGGCACTTTATTGGTATAAATTGCTCGGCTTCGGTACTTAATATTTTTCCATTTATAAAGGGAAACCAGCCATCCAGCCATGCTTCCTAAGAGGGGATAAGCTTGAATCTGATGTGCACCGATATCAACGAGAACCTCTGCCTCCACTCCCTGAATGCTCATATCCTTGTTTACGCCGACCCTCAATCGGATCCTTGAGGGATACTTGCAATGATCGTACATGTCTTCCTCTCTCGAGGAGACGAGCTTTACCGGTCTATGGGCTTTCAGGGCCAGGGCGGCGCAAATAGGGATTATGGAGTTCATCTGGATGCTGGAGCCAAAAGAGCCTCCCACCGGGATCTTTTTGACGTTCACTTTGCTCAGAGGGATACCGAAAATGGAGCCGATCAGGATACGAACGTTATGAATTGATTGCGTGGTGCACCAGATAGTGAGACTACCATCGGGCTCCGGATTGCACACTGCAGATTTTGTCTCTAGTTGGAAGTGATAAACTCTCGGAAGCTCATATTCCTCCTCCACCACAAAATCTGAGGAGGCAATGGCTTTATCCGCATCTCCTACGGTGATCTCCCGTTCGCAGGCGATATTGTTTTTTATGGCAATCTCCTCTTCCCCAAAAAACACCCTTTCATAAAGTTGAGCTGATTCTGACTCTATAGCCTTAATCGGGTCAAGTACCGGAGGAAGAACTTTATACTCGACTTTCAAAGCTTTGAGGGCCCTCCAGGCCAACTCCTCGCTTTCAGCGGCTACTGCGGCAATAGCCTCCCCATAGTGACGAGCCTTTCTGGGAAGTACGCGCCTATCGCGATAGGTCTTTGCAGGAATACTTACCCCTCTTTCGTTGTAAAGGACATCAGGAACGTCGTCCGGGGTCAGACAAACTGCTCCCATGGCCTCGGCCTCGCTGGAATCAATACGCAAGATTTCCGCGTGAGGGTAAGGACTGCGAAGCACGACGGCATAGAGCATACCAGGGAGGGCGATGTCGCTGGCGAATTTTTCCAGGCCCTTGACTTTAGCTTCGGCATCCAACCGCGGGGTTTTTTTAGAAACGATATTAAACATAAAGGTCCCTTCCCCCTTTAAGCAATCTGAATAAGTGGCCATTTTACCTTACCTTCCCTGTCTTACTTAATTTAATGAGGAAAACCTCATGCCGCTTTATTTCCTTCCTTCGAGGCTTTGAGTTCCATAAGGATCTTTTCCGAGGTTACAGGCAATGAGGTAATACGCACACCTACAGCATCATCAATTGCGTTCAGGATTGCTGGAGCAATACCTACAATTGGAGGCTCCCCAATACCTTTGGCTCCGTAGGGACCCAGGCCAGTACCGCTTTCTATAAGGATGGACTCCACATCGGGAACATCCATGGAAGTGGGAATGAGGTATTCCTGTAGAGAGGGAGTTTGAATGATCCCGTCCTTAATGACCATATCCTCCATAAGGGCGTAACCGGCACCCTGTACGGCCCCTCCTTCAATTTGCCCTTCCACCAAAATGGGATTAAGGGCCCTACCGACGTCGAAAGCTGCTACTACCCTTTTTAATTCCACCTTTCCTGTTTCCTCATCTACCTCTACCTCAACCCCATAAGCGCCAAAGGTGAAATCAGGAAAAGTCCGCCCTTCAATGATCTCTTTAGCAGGAACATCAGAGAAGGGGGCATTGAACTGGGCTTCTACGTAAAGCTCATCTCCATCTGCGGACATCCTGTTAATTAGCGGAACAAGAGCAATATACCTGGTAGGATCACTTTTTAAATATACCTTACCCTCCCCTACTTCAAGATCCTCCTCATTGGTTAAGAGCATCTGAGCAGCCTTTCTGAACATCCTCTGCCTCAGTTCCCGGCAGGCTTTTAAAGTGGCATTCCCGGACATGTAAAGTTGACGGGTAGCTGTAGTAGTGCCGGCCAAAGGTGTAAGCTGGGAGTCGGTTACGTGGATTTTAATCAGGTTCAAAGGAACACCTAACTCCTCTGAGACAATTTGAGCCAGGATGTGGCCCTGTCCACCTCCTACATCGGGAACCCCGCAACGAATCAGAGCGCTGCCGTCCAGCTCAAGCCTTACGTAGGATCGGGATGTGTCATGGAGAAAAGTCAATCGCCCATAACTGCACATCCCGACTGCCAGCCCTCGACCTATCTTCACTTGAGGTTTGCTACTTGTTCTCTTTGGGCCGAGAGCCTCCCAGGCCTTTTGAGCTAATAAATCCAGGGGAACCGGGCGATCATAGACGTATCCGGTGGCCAAGGAATCCCCCTGTTTCAGGTAGTTCTTTCTTCTCAACTCCATGGGGTTCATACCCAATTTTTTCGCCAGTTCGTTCATCTGGGATTCGTAGGCTAAATTTACCTGGGGAGCACCAAATCCACGAAAGGCGGAAGTGATGGGCGTATTGGTCATTACCGTATAAGCATCCACCTTCACGTTTTCCACATTGTAAGGACCGATAGCGTCCACTGTTGAATAAAGCAGCACCCAGGGAGATAAAGCAGCGTAAGAACCAGCATCCGAGATCAGCTTGGCATGGACAGCGGTAATTTTTCCGTCTTTTGTGGCACCGGTTTTATAATACATGTAGTACGGGTGCCTTTTGGAGTGCACCAGCAGGGACTCCTTCCGTGTGTAAGTAAGCTTCACCGGCCTACGGGTCTTCCAGGCCAAAAGGGCAAGATAAGACTCTACAGTGATGTCCTCTTTCCCCCCAAATCCTCCTCCGATCAGTGTTCCTATATAGCGAACCCTGCTGTGCGGTAGGTCAAGGACTTCGGCCACTTCCCTAAAATGCTCAATTACCTGGCTGGAAACCCGGATCACGATAGTCCCATCGTCATCCACCCAGGCCACACCGCTCTCCAGCTCAAGATAGGCATGATCTTGATATCCCACTTGATAAAAGCCCTCTACAATAACATCGGCCTGGGCGAAGCCCTTCTCCACATCCCCTTTTCTTATTTTGAAGTGAGATGCGATGTTGTTCTCTTTTTCACCCACCTGTGGTGCCCCGGGTTGCATCGCTTCTAAGGGATCAAATACCCCAGGAAGAGGTTCATACTGAACCTCTATGAGCTCGCAAGCTTTTTCTGCAATTTCCGGAGTCTCAGCGGCAATGAGAGCGACGGGCTCTCCGTAATAGCGGACTTCCCCTTCGGCAAGAACTCGATAAAGTCCTTCAAATTGAGCCCCTATCTCGGTTCCCTGACCAAATCTGGCTCTGAGGTTATTTTTGGGGACATCTTTATGAGTAATCACGGCATGAACTCCCGGCAAATTTTCCGCTTTGCTCGTGTCAATACTTAGAATTTTAGCCCGGGGCAGGGAGGAGCGGAAGACCTTGCCGTAAAGCATTCCGGGCATACTGAAGTCGTCTGCATAAATTACCTCTCCCCTGGCTTTTCCCCAGGCATCGTATTTAGGAACGCCTTTTCCAATGACTTTGAGTTCCATTTTTACCCTCCTCCCAGAAGGAGATAATTGCCCTTGGCCTCTTCCTGGCCTTCAGAGAAAGACGAGGGAGTGGTCTGTTTGTCCTGTTGTTTGCCGGTTCGTTTCAGTGCTACTTCCTCAACGGCGTCGATGATTTTCTTGTATCCGGTGCAACGGCAAAGGTTTCCGGAGATCGCATTCCTGATCTCTTCCCTTGCAGGTTGAGGAGTGGCTTGCAAAAAGGCGTAAGAGGAAATGAGCATCCCTGGAGTACAAAAACCGCACTGGATGGCGCCATTTCTTACGAAACTTTCCTGGAGTTGCTCCATTAAAAAGTCTCCCGAAAAACCCTTAATGGTTCGGACCTCCTTTCCCTGAGCTTGAAGGGCTAATATCAAGCATGACTTCGCTGCCTTCCCTTGAAAAAGAACCGTACATGTCCCGCAATCGCCTTGATTACAACCACACTTTACTTCCACTGCTCCAGCCTTGTTACGCAGGAAATCGAGTAACGATTCATGGGCCTCAACGGGGGCAGTAACGGGCCTGTCGTTTACAATAATAGTAACCATCTCTAAATTCTTCATGGGTCCCTCACTTTAAAGAGAGAATATTATTCACGGCCCTGAGGAACAGGGCCCTTGTGAGCTCCAAACGATACTCTTTGGAACCGCGGATATCGCTTATGGGATTAATCTCGGAAAGCAGAATTTCGCTGGCCTTTTCCAGGATCTCAGTTTGTACTGGTTTTCCAGTTAAAAATTCCTCTGTCCGCAAAGCCCTGAGGGGAATGGGAGCAAGGGCACCCAGGGCAATGCGAGCTTCCTCTATTGCTTTCCCCAGCTTGATGCCAACCGCTAAGCTTGCGATGGAGATCGCCATGGCGTTTCGCTTGCCAAACTTGGTGTAGTAAAATTTGAAATCCGAAAGAGGTTCAAACTTTATCCTCAAGATGACTTCAGAAGGAGAAAGTACCGTTTTGCCAGGGCCAACGAAAAAATTTCGCAGAGGGATTTCCCTGATTCCCTTTTCCATGCTCTGCACTAAAACGGTAGCGTCTAAAACTAAAAGCGGCACGCTCATATCGCTCGCTGGGGAGCCATAGGCCAGGTTCCCACCAACAGTGGCCCGATTGCGCACTACGGGATCGGCAAACCTCGAAGCTGCCTCCCAGAGCACTGGGGCTTCATTCCTTATAATTTCCGAATTCAGCAGTTCCGTAACGGTGGTGGCACTGCCTAAAGAAATAAAATCGTCTTCCCTATTAATGCCCTTTAGCTCTTTTAAATCGGAGATATCGATCAAAACGCAGTCTCTTAATTTCCCCGTGTGAATATCGGGCAAAATGTTTGTGCAACCGGCAGCAAAACGAGCTCGGTCTGCGAATTGAGATGCGAATTTTAATGCCTCCTGCAAATCAACTGGCTTCAAGTATTCGCAATTTATCAAAAGTCGGCCTCCTTTCTTTCCCACAATTTTGGTAGCACCATTTTTAAATATAAGTCAAGTATTTTTAAAAATTTTCTAAAAAACAGCCCGATTTCTATACAGAACTAATTAGAAGGACCAGGGTGTAGCCACGAAGAGCAAGAGCGCTTTCTTCCCGGTGTCATTAAAAAACTGATGCGGAATGGTTGCCGGATAATAGAGACTATCACCTTGTTCTAAATTAAAAACCTCGGCTCCAAGATGGAAACGAACATTCCCTTTCAACACCCAGACGAATTCCTCGCCCTCATGAGAAAAGGGAGGGCCGCCATTGGTTCCTGGAGGAAGGGAGACCACAGCGGGCTCCAGTTTTGCACTGGAGTCAGAGAGAAGCCACTCTTCGGTAACTTTTTTCCTCTTAAAAACCATAAGGATCATCTTGCGCCTCTGGCCGGCCCTGGATACTTTTATCTGGGATTGTCGGTCATCTGAGAACAGAGAGGCAATGGGGACGCCGAGGGCATTAGCCACGGCTCTCAAATTTAAGATGCTGATATTGGCCTTGTCGTTTTCCAAACGAGAAAGGAAGGTCACGGAAAGGCCGGTTTTCCGAGAGAGTTCCTGAAGGGACATCCCGATGCTATTCCGAATCTGCTTAATTTTCTGGGCAATACCAGTGCTTAAGGATTGGTTGCTTTTCCTATTACCCTTGTTCATAATCCTGATTTGTCCTTTAGTTTTAATTAGATTAAATAAAGTGCTTTGCAAAAGTCAATAATTCTGACCTGCTTCCTGTTGAAAGAAAAGACAAATTCACAGTTTTTTAAAATTGATTCCCTCCATCACGTCTTTCCTCATAATAAAATCTCTTTGAAATCTGTTTATGCATTGTTAAGCCTCCTTAGTTTCTTCTCGTAGGTACGAGATAATTCTTCAGTTGTTTTCTCTATCTCCTCAGAGAGCTTTACCATATCGATAGAGTTCCTGGATCTTAGGAGCCTCTCTTTTGTAGCTTCCTCTACGGTTGAGTCCTTCAAGACCCTGTTCAGTGGTATATCCATCTCGTAGATCCTGCAGACCTTTCCACCCTCTCTCCTCCTCGCTATGAGATTCTCGAGAGGCATGAAGAGATTATGCCTTATCGTCACCAGGCTGAGCAATCTTTGAAGCACCTCAAGTTCCTCATCAGTGTCATACCTCCTGTATCCAGTATATGCCCTCACCATTGACCAGTTCTTGCTCTCTACGTAAGGCGAGTCATTTTTCCTGTAGGGCCTCGATCTAGTAAACTCTATCCCCCTTTCCCTGCAGAACTTCTGTACGTGGGCGTTGATGAACTCCGATCCGTTGTCAGAGTGGAACCTCTTCAGAGGCATAGGCATGGCCTCCGTAATATCCTCAAGGGCTTCCCTTGTCCATACCATCGCCTTATTCTTCAAAGCCCTGAGCTCAGTCCAACCTGTTTTCACCTCCGTGGCTGTGAGGGTGTAAATGAAATCCCCCTTTCCTGATGCCCCTGAGTGATGGACGAGGTCTACCTCCACATACCCTGGTTCCTTTGGCCTGTCAAACCAGGCTTCTACCTTTATGGACCTCTTGAGGTTGCTGGAGAATGGATTGCCCTTGTATCGCTTCTTGAACTTCAGTTTATCCCTGTAAGGCTTAAGGAGCCTGTCTACTGTAGAGGCCGATACCTTAAGGAGCAGGGCCTTCGTCCTTCCACTTAGGTCATCAAACTTGGGGTGAGTGAAAAGTATCTCCCAATTGAACCTGATGAAGGCCACAAGATGCTTCGAGGAGGAAAACCCTGTAAGGGGCCATATCCTCTTTAAGGCCCTTAATACATCCTCACCATAAATCTCCTTCCTTCCCCTCTTGGATAGCTCCTTAAAGGAGAGATCGTAGACAACCACAGACCTTCCTTTTCTTAGGGCTACCTTACCCACCTTCCTCAAAAGAGAGGCTAGGTACTGCCTATTCATGTGCAGTATCTCGGAGAGTTCCTCCAAGATCAGGGACTTTACCTTCTTCGTCCCCTTCTGATAGGCCTTAGCGTTGTGCTTGATGATGGTGTACCTGGCCTTCATGGTATATACTTCTTCTGGTACCTGGGCAACCATTCTAATGACCTTCTTTCAGTAAGATTTCTGCTTAGGACAGATAGGTTTAAGGGATGGTTGCCCTTATTGTCAATTGTGAGGAAACAAGGCGTTTTCGAAGAGATTATTTTTGAGGAAATGCGCATCATTGACAGCCAGACTCTTTTCAAGTAAAAAATGGGAAAGCGATGAAGAGGACGAGTACGGTACTTCTTCCCTTAAGCGAACAGGGTTTGGTGCGAGCCTGGAGGTAAGGGTACCAGAAAATCGCCTCGGAGCTGTGGCCTGAACTCCTAAAGTAGGCGCTACCGGGTACTCCGTTATCAGTAAGGGCTTCGCCCTGAGCGGGCTTTTTGCCAATTAAGGTGGTACCGCGGGAAAACCTCTCGTCCTTTGGATGATAGAGGTTTTTTATTTTAGATAAGCATTTTTTCTCAAATTGAGGATACACGGAGGGTAAAAGTGTTCAAGCTGGTAAGCTCAAAACCGAATTTTGCCTTAGAGGAAAACGAGATCTTGAAGTTCTGGAAAGAAGAGAGAGTATTCGACCTCCTTCGAAAAAAGAATGAGAAAGGTCCTATTTTTTCCTTTATCGATGGGCCCATTACTGCCAACAATCCCATGGGAGTTCACCATGCCTGGGGAAGGACTTACAAGGACCTTTACCAGAGGTATAAAGCCATGCTGGGTTATCACCAGCGTTACCAGAACGGTTTTGACTGCCAGGGCTTGTGGGTGGAAGTTGAAGTAGAGAAAGAGCTCGGGTTTAACTCAAAAAGGGAGATCGAGGAATTCGGACTGGATCGTTTTTCGGAAAAGTGTAAGGAAAGAGTCTTCAAGTACGCCTCCCTGATCACTGAGCAGTCACAGAGATTGGGAATGTGGATGGATTGGGAAAACTCCTACTTCACACTCACAGACAACAACATTGAGCACATCTGGCATTTCCTGAAGAAATGTTACGAAAAAGGCTGGCTTTACAAAGGGCATCGGAGCATGCCTTGGTGCATTCGCTGTGGAACATCACTCTCCCAGCACGAACTTTTGGGCTCTGATTCCTATCAGGAGCTGACCCACACAGCAATTTTCGTACGCTTGCCGGTTTTGGGAAAAAAGGATGAGTACTTCCTGGTGTGGACTACAACCCCCTGGACCCTTGCAGCTAATGTGGCTTTAGCGGTACACCCTGAGTTGGATTACGCTCTTGTGAACTTCAATGATACCTCTTATATCCTCTCTCACGCTAAAGCCAAAGAATTGCTCCCTAAAGGGGAGATTGTCAAAGTCTTTAAGGGAAAGGAGCTTTTGGGGCTAAAATATCGCGGACCGTTCGATGAGTTCACCGCTCAAAAAGGAGTTATGCATAAAGTCATTCCCTGGGGGGAAGTCGGGGAAGAGGAAGGAACAGGAATAGTCCATATTGCACCCGGGTGCGGCGCTGAGGACTTCGAGCTCTCCAAAATCCATAATCTTCCCGTTCTCGTCCCCATCGATGATGATGGATTTTACGTGAGTGGCTACGGCTTGCTCACGAGCAAATCCATTAAGGAGACAAACCCCCTCATTTTTGATGAACTGAGAAAGAAAGGCCTGCTATTCAAGTTAGAACAGTATAAGCATAGATACCCGGTTTGCTGGCGTTGCCATGAGGAACTGGTTTTCAAGGTCGTAGATGAATGGTTCATCTCTACCGAGGAAATCAGGCCGATGCTCATCAGAGAGGCAGAAAAGGTGCACTGGATTCCGGAATCGGCGGGGAAGAGGATGAGAGATTGGCTGGAAAACATGGGGGATTGGTGTATTTCCCGAAAGAGGTTCTGGGGATTGCCACTTCCCTTCTATACATGCCAAGATTGCGGAAAAATGACCATTATAGGTAGCAAAGCCGAGCTGGAAAGCCTTGCTCTGGAAAAACCGGTAAAGGTCCCTGAACTGCACCGGCCCTGGATAGATGAGGTGAAAATCCGGTGTCCACATTGTGGAGGTACTGCCGAGCGGATTCCTGAAGTTGGTGACTGCTGGCTTGATGCCGGCATTGTCCCCTATTCCACCCTGAATTACCTCCACGACAGATCTTATTGGGAACGCTGGTTTCCTGCTCATTTCATTACCGAGATGAGAGAACAGATAAGGCTCTGGTTCTACTCCATGCTCTTTATGAGCGTAACCTTAGAAGAAAGGACACCCTACCTTACCGCTTTGGTCTACGAAAAGCTTCTGGACGAGAAGGGAAGGCCAATGCACCGAAGCCTGGGAAATGCCATCTGGTTTGATGAGGCCGTGGAGAGAATGGGAGCGGACGTCATGCGCTGGCTCTATGCCTCACAGGATATTCAGCAGAACCTCCTTTTCGGGTATGGACCGGCGGAAGAAGTAACGAGAAAAATGCTCCTCTTGTGGAACATTTACGCCTTTTTCGTTACTTACGCCAATATTGACAGGTTTGACCCCACGAAACATCAGTCCCCTGTGGAACAGCGATCCTTCCTCGATCAATGGATCATTTCCCGCCTGAACAGCTTGATAAAAATTAGCAGGGAGAGCCTGGACGTCTACGACGTAGCTGCCCTGGTCAAAGAAGCAGAGGAGTTCGTGGATGATGTCTCCACCTGGTGGCTAAGGAGGAGCAGGCGGAGGTTCTGGAAATCCGAAGAGGATAAGGACAAAGTAGATGCCTACCTTACGCTTTATGAAATTCTCACTACCCTCTCGAGCCTCCTAGCCCCGGTGATCCCATTTCTTACTGAGTCCATGTACCAGAACCTGGTTCGCTCTGTGAACTCTCTGGCCCCCATTTCCGTTCATTTAACCTCTTATCCGGAGGCTCACACTGGGTTGATTAACCCTCAATTAGAAGAGAGGATGTCCTTCGTCAAAAAAATAGTCAGCATGGGCAGGGCAGCCCGGAATAAGGCCTCGATCAAGGTGCGCCAGCCCCTTCCCCGCTTAATTCTTGTTGGGCTGGAAGATGAGGAAAAAGAGGTTGTCCTTGACCTGAAAGAGCTCATTCTGGAAGAGTTGAATATAAAGGAATTGGTTTTTGAGGACAAAGCGAAAGGAATGCAGGAAATCAATATCCTGCCCAATCTTCCACTTTTAGGGCCTAAGTATGGAAAGAAACTTCCTATGATCAAACAGGCCCTGCAGGAGCTCGACAGCGAAAAAGCTGCCCAGACTGTTCTCGAAGGTAAACTTCTGGCGCTCACCTTACCGGAAGAGGTTATTTACCTGGAGCCCGGCGAGGTACTCATTCAAAGAAAGGATCTTCCCGGCTTTGCCGCAGAGGCAGAAGGAAGCCACCTCGTAATTCTGGATACTCAGATCACCCCTCAACTGCGTAAAGAGGGATGGGCCAGGGATGTAGCCCACACTATACAATTGCTGCGTAAAGAGGCGCAGTTTAATGTGGAGGATCGCATCATGACCTATTTCCGGGCTGAGCCCCCCTTAAGGGAGATCTTTGATGAATTCTCTGAGTACCTGCAAAAAGAGACTCTATCGGAAAAGCTGGTTCCCGAAATTAAGGAAGGGATTTTCGCGCGAGAAGTGGAAATTGATGGGCACAAGCTTCAAATCGGGCTGGAAAGGTTCACAAAATGAACTTCCAGGTATCTTCCGGAGCCTTTCTGGGCTTGGGAGCTGGAGACTCTGCAGGATAACCAAGGGGGACAAGGGCCACTATTCTCCTGCCTGAAGGGACGCCGAGAATGGACTCCATCTCTTCCACCGCAAAAAGTGGACCTACCATCCAGACTGTGGCCAACCCTTCTGCGTGAGCTGCCAAAAGGAAGTTTTGAATAGCGGCTGACACGCTCTGAAGCCCTGCGTGGGGACGCCAACGCTCCAACCTTTCTCTATCCAGGCCCTTTTTTATAAGGAGCTCTTCAAAGGAAGACCTCGTTTTCTCCAAGCAGAAGACGATTAACCAGGGAGCCTCTCTGGTATATTGGGCGTACCTCTGCAGGCCGGCGAGCCTCTCTTTAAGGGGTTCCACTTCAGGCCAAGAAAGAATTTCCTGGAGCTTTTTTTCTATGGCGCTGGAGATTTTCTCCTTTACCTCTTTAGAGTGCACCGCATAAAAAAACCACATCTGGTAATTGTTAGCGCTTGGGGCCCAGGAAGCCAGCTTTAAAAGCTCTTCAACCTGGGCCTGGGAAACATCCCTGTCCTGAAATTTTCTAATCGACCTACGATTCAGTATGGCTTCCTTAAGTTCCATAATTTAACTTGCCTCCCTATGTATAATGTTTTTCCTTATAATAGCTTTAACCAGGAAAAAGTAATCGTTTTCCAAAAAAGGTGAGAAAGGAAAAAGTAATCGTGAAAAAGTGGTACCGTTCTCGCAGGGACAGGATGATAGCCGGAGTTTGCGGCGGCCTCGCTGAGTTATTAGGAATTGATTCTACTCTTGTTAGATTTATCTGGGGAATCACGGTCTTCTTTGGAGGTTTTGGCATCTTCGCTTATATCCTGGCCATGATCGTAATCCCGGAAGCCCCGGAGGGAGAACCTCTCACTCATGATGTGATCCCCCATCGAATTTCGACAGTGGAATGGGGTGTAATATTCGGCCTTTTCATAATTCTGATTGGCGCCCTCCTGCTTTTGGGTAATCTTCTCGATTGGCGCATCTGGTATTGGGGCTGGCGCATTATCGTACCCCTGATCTTAATTGGATTTGGTGTTTACTTGATAATCAGGTCCAGGCGCTAATCCACAGTTAAGGTTTTGGAAATGTTTCTCGGATAATCAGGGTCGTTACCCTTTTCCACGCTCATGAAGTAAGCAAGCAGCTGAAAGGGAACGGTGCCCAGAATAGGTACCAGGTAGTACTCGTTGGAGGGCAGAGGGAGAAAAACGTCCGAATATTCCTTAAGCAGTGGGTGGAACGGGGCCATGGTTATAACTCTTCCTTCCCTGCAGGAGACCTCATTTATGTGGGAAATTAGCATTCCGGAATCCTCACTTGTAGTGATGAATAGGACGGGATACCCGGGGTAAACGATAGCAAGAGGGCCGTGCTTGAATTCTGAGGAATAAGCGCCCTCGCAGTGGTTGTAGACCACCTCTTTAATTTTCAGAGCGCCCTCCAATGCTATTCCATGTGTAATTCCATATCCCAGGCAATAGAAGTCATCGTATTTAAGAAGTAGCCTGGCAATATCCTGAATCTGGGGAGTTAAGGAATTCTGGGTTTCCTCAAGAAACTTTGGAAGCTCGTATAATCCCCCGAGGTCCTTTTTCCCTAACTTAAAGGATAGGCTCAGGAAGAGCACAAGCTGGTTTATAAAGGTCTTTGTGGCAGGAACAGAGATCTCAAGGTCACATACAATCGGGAGAAAAGCTTCACTCCTCAAACTCAAGGTGGATCCCAGAACATTAACAAAAGAAAGAACCCTCCCGCGCTTTTGCTCCCTACAGAAGTTGACAACATTGATCACGTCTTTTGTTTCTCCACTCTGGGAAACACAGAGCACAATATCGTCCTCTGCAAGGGAATTCCCGTATTGCTCAATGAAGGCCCCAGCGGGTACGGGAATTCCTGTTTTGGAGGCAAGCTTGTTCAGGTAATAGGAGCCCACCAGGCATGCGTGGAAGGAGGACCCAGAACCTATTAGAAAAAGCCTTTGGGTGCTTTTAATTATTTGGGAAAATTCCTCGAATTGGAGGGATTCGCCGAGGTAGTGCAGGAGATTGTTTACCTTTTCCGGTTGCTCACTTATTTCTTTAAGCATGAAATGCGGGTAACCCCCCTTGCTCGCTGATTCTTTATTAAATGGGCATTTTCCCGGCTTCCTTAAAATATCTTCCCCGGTTTTCAGATTAAAAATCTGATACCCATCGGGAGATAACCTGACACCCTCTCCATCCTGCACTATCAGGATTTCCGCTGTCAGGTCGAGAATAGAGGGAAGATCAGAAGAAGCGCATGTGAACCCCTCCCCTATTCCTACGTAAAGAGAGGAGCCCATTTTTACGGCGTAAATCGCATTTTCGTCTTTGTGGGAAATTAAGTAAGCGTAGTCTCCCTTCAGATCTATAGCTGCCCGGATTATTGCCTCTTTCAAATCTCCCAAGCGATCAAAATGCCTTTCCACAGCATGAACTACTATTTCTCCGTCATTTTCTCCCCGGACCAAATGCCCCTCCCGGAGAAACTCCTCCCTGAGAGAAATCGTATTGATTACATTTCCATTGTGGGCTCCAACAAGATCTCCGTCGCAGTCAAAATGGGGTTGAGAGTTTCTCTGCGAGGGAACTCCAAAGGTAGCCCAGCGCAATTGGACTATTCCTCTTAGGCCGGTGAGAGAGCTAAGAGAATATTTTGATTTCATGAAAAGGTAGCCTCCCGTGCTACTCTTTTTTGGAGTAGGAGCAGCAACAAAAGGAGGCTGATATTATGTTACATGCAGGGATGGACATGCACAAGCACTTCTCCGTGGTAACTTGGGTCCCTTAAA
>Ga0067045_1027701_pt1 | contig 69243 bp, 64 predicted proteins | sample TerdegcTABiofilm_FD_59184 | JGI IMG/M metagenome (GOLD analysis project Ga0067045, IMG submission 59184) | Combined Assembly of (Gp0054472, Gp0054536) Wastewater bioreactor microbial communities from Singapore -Terephthalate degrading...
GGGCCGCCTCATCTGCGGCCCCCCGCCGCAGGCCCTTCCCTTCTTCCTGGTGGCCGCCCTGGGCCTGCCCCTGGCCTGGCTCCTGGCACGCAGCCTCACCGCGCCCTGCGCGGCCCGGCTCGCGGACCTGGCCCGCCGCGTGGAGCACCCCGAGGACGGCGGCCTGCAGGGCGGCCTGCCTGCCGAGTTCGTCCCTCTGGCCCAGGCCCTGGACCGGGCCGCCGCCACCGCCGCCCGCGACCTGGCCGAGGCCAGCGCCGGGCGCGAGCGCCTGGACGCCGTGTTCAACGGCATGTCCGAGGGCGTCATGGTCCTGGACCGCGAAGGCCGCCTCATCTCGGTGAACCGTTCCCTGGAGCGCATCCTGCCCGGGGTCTCGGACCGCAACGGCCGGCGCCTCCTGGAGATCCTGCCGAACGCGGAACTGGCCGACGCCTGCGAGGAACTGCTGCGGGGCGGCGGTCCGGCCGCGGCCAGCCTGACCCTGGCCCTGGACGAGACCCGCGTGTTCAGCGTGAACGTGGTGCGGCCCGCGGAGCGCACCCTGGGCCTGGGGGCCGTGCTCGTGTTCCACGACGTGAGCGAGATCAAGCGCCTGGAAGCCGTGCGCCGTGACTTCGCGGCCAACGTCAGCCACGAGCTGCGCACCCCGCTCACGGCCATCAAGGGCTACGCCGAGACCCTCATCACCGGCGACCCGCCGCCGGAGCTCGTGCGGCGCTTCCTGGAAGTGATCCTGCGCAACGCCGACCGCATGGCCAAGATGGTGGAAGACCTGCTCTCGCTCTCGCGCATCGAGGCGGGCAAGGACGCGGGCGTGCTGGAGCCCATGCAGGCCCGCGACGCCCTGTTCCGGGCCTGGGATGCGGTGGAGCTCCTGGCCCGGGGCAGGAACGTGGACCTGGACAACGGCCTGCCCGAAGACCTGCCCAGGGTCCTGGGCGACCCGGGCCACGTGACGCGGGTCTTTCGCAACCTGCTGGAGAACGCGGTGAAGTTCGGGCCCGAGCAGCGGCCGGTGCGGGTGCGCGCGGCCGAGCGCGGGGAGTTCCTGGAGTTCGAGGTGCGCGACGAGGGGCCGGGCATCCCCAAGAAGGACCAGCCGCGCGTGTTCGAGCGCTTCTACAGCGTGCAGAAGCACCGCCGCAACGAGTTCGGCAGCACGGGCCTGGGCCTGGCCATCTGTCGCCACACGCTCCGGAACCTGGGCGGGGAGATCCGCGTGGAAAGCCCGCCGCCGGACGCGGCCGGGGGCACGTCCTTCTTCTTCACCCTGCGCAAGGCCTAGCAGGCCGTCCGGAACCGCGGGGGCGCAGCGCGAAAAGGCGCGCGGCCGACGCGTATCGCCAATGCGCGAGGACCTGCGTTTTCCGGAACAACGCAGCCCTTGCGGAGCGATGGGCGGCGAGCCCTATTCCTGCACGTCGTCGAGCTTGATCTGGAAGGCCACGGCGTAGAGGTGGTGGAAGAAGTCCACGTACTCCACCGGGATGTGGTCCGGCACCTGGATGCGCGCCGGGGCGAAGTTGATGATGCCCTTGATGCCGCCGTCCACCAGGTAGTTGGCCGCGCGCTGGGCCCGCTCCGGCGGGGTGGTGATGATGCCCACCTCCAGCCCGTACTCGCGGATCTTTTCCTTGGTCTTGCGGGTGCAGATGACCTCAAGCCCCTCGACCATCTCCCCGATCTTGTAGGGGTCGCAGTCGAAGGCCACCTTGATGGCGAAGCCCTTGCGGCTGAAGTCGCGGTGCCGCAGGAGCGCGCGGCCCAGGTTGCCCACGCCCACCAGGCCGCAATTCCAGATGCGGTCGATGCCGAGCGACTGCTTGATGGAGGTGATGAGCTCCTGCACGTAGTAGCCCACCCCGCGCACGCCGAACTCGCCGAAGTAGGCCAGGTCCTTGCGGATCTGGGAGGAGTTCACGGAGCAGGCCTGGGCCAGGGCCTCGGAGGAGATGATCTCCACGCCGTCGTGCTTCAGGTTCTCGAGAACCTGAATGTACACGGCCAGACGGCCGATGGTGGCCTTGGGGATGTGCTCGCTTTTCACTGGTGGCTCTTTCCCTGTTGCAGGGGGCGGGCGCTCGCTGGAAAGGAAACGGGGGGCCTCGAAGGGCCCCCCTTCTCGATGCGGAAGCTTAGGCGCCCAGGGGCTTCACGAAGAGCAGGATCAGGTTCACGACCAGGGCGTAAATGGCCAGGGACTCGATGAAGGCCAAGCCCAGGATGAGCATGACCTGGATCTTGCCGCCGGCTTCGGGGTTGCGGGCGGTGCCTTCGCAGGCGGCCTTCAGGCCCAGGCCCTGGCCGATGCCGCAGAGGCCGGCGGCGAAAGCCATGCCGCAGGCGGTGGCCCAGGCGGCCACGGGACCGACGGCGGCGACGCCGCCATCAGCGAAGGCCAGACCGGCGGAAAGAACCATGGCCAGGGTGCTCAGAACGATCGTGGTCACTTTGCGCATGAGAGTCTCCTCCAAACAGTTATTGTTTCGGCCGGAACGGCCATTTCCCCCTATCCTAGTGCGCGTGCTCCATGGACCCCTTCAGGTAGATGGTGGTCAGCATGAAGAAGATGAAGGCCTGGATGGTCTTGCCCAGGATGAACAGGAAGTACATGGGCAGGGTGCCGACCACCGGGGCCAGGGTGAACAGAAGCACGAGGACGATTTCCTCGCCGCGGATGTTGCCGAAAAGCCGCAGCGTGAGCGAGAGCGGCCGGGCCAGGTGGGAGATGAACTCCAGCACGAGCATGAGCGGGGCCAGGAAGGCCACCGGACCCATGAAGTGCTTGATGTAGCCCGCGCCCCATTTCTTGATGCCGATGAAGTTGTAGTAGGCGAACACGAAGACGGCCATGGCCGCGTTCGTGTTGATGTTGGCGGTGGGCGCGTCGCAGCCCGGGATGAGGCCGATGTAGTTCATGGTCACGATGAAGACGAAGATGGTGATGAGCACCGGGAAGACCTTGCGGCCGCCCTCGCCCAGGTTGGTGACCACGAAGTCCTCCAGGCCTCCCACAATGACCTCGAAGAAGTTCTGGAGCCCCCCGGGCACCAGAGAGGTCCGGCCGCGGATGAGCAGGCCGCAGGTGAACAGGATGGCCATGGCCATCCAGGTGTACCAGACGTGGAGAGGAATGTGCGTCCCCAGGGCCTCGTTCACCACTTCGAAATACAACAGCGGTTCCGGCAATCCAGCAGCAGACATACCCCTTACGCCTCCTTCGCTTTGTGCCCCGAACCCGTGAAGCCCCACACGGCCGCCCCCACGAGCACGGTTGAGAGTCCTGTCAGAAGCCCGGTCACGGGCGCGTCAAGCCAACCCACCAAAACGGCGATCACCACCCCGGTGAGGATGAGCCGCCCGTAAAACCGAAGCACCAGGGAGGTGGCGCCCCCCTTGCGCACATGCATCAACTGCTTCGCCGCCTTGGCCAGATGCCAGAAATTGAAGAGCATCAGGCCAGCCCCGGCGGCGCAGGAAAAACCCCAGGCCGAAAATCCCGTGCCCGCCACCGCCAGGATCGCCGCGGCGGCGGTGGTCAGGATCTCGATGCGCACCAGCCGCCGGGTGTCGGGGTTGTCGAAACCGCGGGCGGCCAGAAACCGGTCAAGGCTTCGGATCATGGCCCGCATCTCCAGCACTCCCCTGGCGCTCCCTCCGGTCTTCCTCCATGAGCCTCTTGGCGTCGCGGTACACGTTCATGAACCCGGCGACGATGCCAAGAACCAGCATGATCAGGAACAGCCACGGCTTGGTGTCCAGCCATCTGTCAAGGAACCAGCCCAGCCCCGCGCCCACGATGGTGCCCGAAACCAGGTGCAGCCCCATGGTGCCCGCCGTGGACAGCAGACCCCCGGCGTCTTTCAGGAAATCCAGCTTCAAAAGCCCACACCGTTCCTCGCGCACCAGTGATCCCGCTGCGCTGCCGGGGACCATAGCGCAAAGCGACGGTTCGTGCAATCGTTCACAAGTGGGCGAGACGTACCATAGCGTCCCTTTTCCCGTCAAGGACGGCCGCCAAAAAACCTCGATTTCCCGGCTCCCTGTCCGGACCCAGAAAATACGGCCGGCCGGGATGGCGCCCGGCCGGCCTTTGGATGGAAGCGCTCCGTCCGCGGGCTCCCTCTTCCCCCGGACAGAGTGAGGGGAACTATGGCGCGGCCTGGACCAGGCGCACGAAGCTGTCCGGACCCGCCTGCAAGAGCGGCGAGGCCGAGGCCGTGGCCGCGTTCTCGCGCACCTCCACCACCGTGGCCGGCCCCACGTCCAGCAGGTTGGCGGCCAGGACCCGGACCTGGTCCCCTGGGTTCAGGCCGTGGCGGAGGCCCAGGGCGAATTCCAGCTCCAGGCCCTCGGGCAGGCGGCGGAACTTGTACACCTCGGCCATGCCCTCGGCGGCCAGGCGGGATTCCAGGCGCACGGACAGGAAAAAGACCAGGCCCAGGCAGACCAGGCCCAGCCCGGCCAGGATCCCGGCCGGCAGGTAGGGGGGAATCCCCAGAATGCGTTCGGTGTAGTAGGGCGAATCCGCGCGCATGGCCGCGGCGTCCGCATAGACCCGCACGGTGTAGGCCAGGGTATAGACCTTGCCCTTGTCGTCCGGCGGGAAGGTGAGCACCAGCGGCTGGTCCCCGGGAGCGGCCTGCGGCCCCACCTCGATGGCACCGGCGAACAGGCGGCCGCCCATCCAGTACCCGGGCATGACCTGGTCCACGCGCAGGCGGATGCCCGGCCCGGCGCTCTGGACCATGACCTTGTCCGGGGAATCCACGTACACGGGCACATTGGCCGAGATGGCCGCGCTCTGGCCTGGCAGGCAGCGGAAGGTGCCCGCGTCCTGGCGCAGGCCGGAACTCATGCCGTCCAGGAGCAGGAGCAGGGCCAGGGCCAGCAGGACCCCGCCCACGCGGCCCACCTGGCGGCGCAGACCCAGGATGCTGGCTGCGGCGCTCACGGCTGGGCCTGGTCCTGGGGGGCCTTGCGATCGCGCAGCAGGCGGATTCCCACCACGGCCGCCACCACGGTGGGCAGGGCCAGGGGCAGAAAACCGGTCAGGAAGGCCCGGGTGAGTTCGTCCGGGTTCAGGGAGGCGCGGTACATGCCGAAACAGACCGCCGCCAGGACCACGACATCCGCCGCGATGACGATGAGCTTCTGGCTCAGCTTGAGGGAGCTGTGCTCTGCCATGACTTCCATCCTTTGTTTTCTCGGGCTCTCCGCTCCGGTTGGGACCGGCCCGCTTGGGGGTTCGGGCCGGCCCCGTGGGGGCGAAGGGCCTGGAGATCCAGGCCCGGTAGGGGCTTACTTCTTGAAGATGTCCGTCTTGCTCACGTTCATGAAGCGCAGGGCCTTGCCCTCTTCCTTATAGTAGATGCGCACGATGTCGCCGGATTCCCAGGTGTCCGCAGGCAGGGCCAGGGCCTCGTCCGGCAGGCTCAGGGTGACCAGGGTCTTCCAGCGGCTGGAATAGACCGTCAGGGACTTCTTGTCCTTGTCCACGATCGGGAACTTCTTGTCCTTCACCCGCGGGTCGTCCTTGGCCACGTTCTTCTGCTTGTCCAGCACCGGGAACTGCACGGTCTTCAGGGAACCGGAAGCCTCGTCGTAGTACACGAGCTTGTCGGTCTCCGGGTCCAGAAGCATGCGCATGCCGGCCTTGGGCTCGGGCCCCATCTCGGCGGGATCCGTGGGCAGGGCGTAGGTCACGGGCGGCAGCTTGTCGAAGACCTGGTTCTCGGTGCCGAAGTGGTGTTCACTTTCGAGAATCAGGGACACGGTCTTCTTGTCCTTGTCGTACTTGATGACCTTGCCCTGGAGCACCTTGCCGTATTCGTTGTTGCAGCCGGCCAGGGCGAAGGCCGCCAGGACCAGGATCGCGAGCCACGCTCTTTTCATGTTCATATCATGTTCTCCTTTCGTTCCGGCGCACACGGGCTAGGCCGCGGCCTTCTTGTCGGCGATTTCCTTGGCCGCGCCCTTGACCATCCCGAGGAAGATCACGACGGCCAGGGCGGTGACCGTGCCGAGCACCACCACGGTGGCCCCATCGTTGCAGAGGCTCTTCACGCTGGGGATCCAGCCGCCGATGAGCTTCAGGATGATGGAGACGAGGCAGCCGATGACGGCCCAGCCAAAGGCGATGCGGATGCCGTAGCCCTTGATGTACTTGGTGGCCACGGTGCCGATCTGGGCGCCGATGGCCGCGCCGCAGAGCATGATGATGGCGGCCACGAGCTCGGTGCGGCCCTTGTAGGTGAAGGTCGCCGCGCCGTACAGGCCGGAGATCATGACCTCGAAGAGGTCCGTGCCCACGGCCACGTGGGTCGGGCAGCCCAGGAGGTAGATGAGCGAGGGCATGCGGATGAGGCCGCCGCCGATGCCCAGGATGCCGGCCAGCCAGCCCGTGAGGAAACTCACGAAGATCGGCAGCCACATGGAGCAATAGATGCCGGCCACGTTCAGGTGCACCATGGGCGGGATCTTGATCTTGTGCAGGGTCTTGTGCCACTCGAGGCCCACGGCGTGCTTATCCAGCTCCTTGCCCGCGGCCAGAGCGGCGCGGTCCTTGGCCTTGCGCTTCTGCACGTCGCTGAAGACCATCCAGGTGATGAAGACGAGCAGGGCCACGTAGATCAGGCGCACCACCAGGTCGATGTTGCCCAGGCGTTCCAGCCACATGAGCATCTGGGCCCCCAACTCCATGCCGACCACGGTGCCGATGATCATGATGAAGCCGAGCTTATAGTCCACGTTGCCGAACTTACCGTGCCGCAGCGTGGAGATGAGGGACTTGCCCGCCATGTGGGCGATGTCCGTGCCCACGGCGAAGGCCATGGGAAAGCCCAGGATGTTCAGGCCGGGCGTGATCATCCACGCGCCGCCCATGCCGAAGAAGCCGCCGATGATGCCCATGCCGAGTCCGAGAATGATGAGGCCGGGCCAGAATATTTTCACGCCCGCGATGGGCATGAGCATGTACATCCAATCCATGGTGATCCTCCGCGTTACGTCGTTTCCGTCACGCTCTTTCCAGCCGTCGCGCGGCTAGTGTTCCGCCACGTCCCGCTTGCTCAGGTCGATGCCGATGTTCTTCATGACCAGGTCCGTGAGCAGGCCCAGGGTCATGCCCAGGACCGGGATCAGGATCACGGTCAAGATCGTGAACTGGAGGTGGCTTTCATTATACAGGTGGGACCACCAGGCCAGGATGCCGGTGAGGTCCCGGGTGTCCGAGACGATGACGACCGGCGACGCGCCGCCGCCGGCGGCCAGGGCCGTGCCGCACAGGGCCAGCAGGGCCGCGGGCAGGGCAACCAGGGTCTTCCACAATTTCCGCATACCGCTTCCTCCTTCCGTCGTACGTTCCGCCATGGGGTTCTTGCCGTTCATTCCCTCTTCCTCCAGCCGTCTCCGGCGCAGGCCGGCTCTGCGCGTTTGCCCACCGCATTCGCAGCCTGCGCGTTTCATATTAGCAAGGCTTGTGCCAAGCGGAACAAGCGTGCCAGCCCCCGGGCTTCGCGCGTAATAATTTGAAATAAAAGGTGAAATATCGCGCATGTCAGATCACTCCCCGCCCTTGCGCGAAATTTTAGCCCGTGCTAATTGTGCAGACAGGGGCCGGACCCTGGCCGTGCCCCTCCACCCCGGCCGATCGCGCAGGAGGCCCCATGTGTCCCTTCAATCCCCTGCCCTCAGGCAGCAGCCTCTCCTGGCTGCACATGCGCCCCGTGCGCACCTGGCACATCCAGCGCAAGCTCATGGCCGCGCTCATTCCTTCGATTATTCTGCTCACGATCCTTGCCGGTTATGTGGTCAACCTGATCTCGTCCCACTACATCAACACGGCCCTGGAGCGGACCGTGCGGATCCAGGTCCTGCACATGGCCCACAACATGGAGATGGTGCTCAACCGGGCCAAGGAGGATCTGCTGGTCCTCTCCCGCGGCCCCCTGGACGCCGCCGATCTGGAGCGTTTCCTCGTGACCAAGCGCGAATTCGGCGCGCGCCGCTACCGCGAGCTGGTCTTCCTGCCCGAGGGCGGCAACGAAATGCTCGGCTTCGCGGACAACGACGCCGAGATCGTCTCCCTGCCCCCGGAGGCCACGGAGCACGCCCGGCCCGCCCTGGCGGCCAGCGCGGAAAAGGCCCGGGGCCTGGAGCCCGGCGCCGTGTCCCTGTCCGAGTTCATGACCGTGACCTACCCGCGCATCGGCGGCCGGGAGATCTTCGCCCCCAACACCGTGGTCCTGCGCCTGGCCACCCCGGCCTTTGACCAGGACGGCCACCGCCGCGGCCTGCTCATCCTCTCCCTGGACGCCCGCCGCCTGCGCGACGTGCTCTCGCTCATCACCTCCCCGGCCTCGCCCCTGTACGCCTTTCCGCGCACCTCCGAACGCCGCCTGGCCTACTTCTTCGACGACCACGGCTGGATCCTCTTCCAGTCCGAGAACCTGGAGAGCGTGGACAAGCTGTTGTCCACGGACAACGCCCGCGTGGGCTTCGAGGGCGACCACGGCAAGTTCGGCCTGGACCAAGCCTTCCGGCCCTTCCCCGAGCACTCGATCTATTGGGACGCCGTGGCCACGACGCAGAAGGGCGAGCGCGGGCTGTTCAACGTGGACTCGCGCTACGAAGCCACCATGGACCTCACGGACCAGACCTTCATGGGCTTCGCCCCGGTGCGCTTCACAGAGCGGCCCGGCGGCCCGGCCCAGATCCTGGGCGGCGTGGTCTTCGCGGACCGCAGCCGCCTCATCCTGAACGCCGAGATCCGCCAGTTCAACGCCCTGTTCGCCGTGGTGGGCGTGGCCGTGCTCCTCATGGCCGGGGTCATCTACCTGCTCTGCCGCGGGATCATGCAGCCCGTGCGCGAGCTGGCCCAGGCCGTGGACGAATCCCTGGCCCGCCCCGAGCTGCGGGAGATCCACCTGCCGGACACGGACCGCGAGACCACGCACCTGCGCCTGGCCGTGAACCGGCTCATCATGTCCCTGCGCACCCAGCACAACGAGCTGCGGCTCAAGGACGAATTCCTGAAAAGCGTGCGCCAGCGGGAGAAGGTGGCCCTGGAGTTCGACGTGCGGACCGAGGACGAGCACGAAAAGTTCGTGGACATCCTAGGCCTGTCCCCGGCCATGAAGGCCCTCAAGAGCCAGATCGTCAAGGCCGCGGCCGTGGACGCCGACGTGCTCGTGGTGGGCGAGACCGGCACGGGCAAGGAACTCACGGCCAACGCCATCCACCACCAGAGCATGCGCCGCACGGGGCCGTTCGTGTCCATCAACTGCGGCTCCCTGGACGAGAACCTGCTCATGGACATCCTCTTCGGCCACGTGAAGGGGGCCTTCACCGAGGCCAAGACCGACCGCAAGGGCGCGTTCCTGGCCGCGGACGGCGGCACCCTGTTCCTGGACGAGATCGGCACGGCCTCGCCCAGGGTCCAACTTTCCCTGCTGCGAGCCCTGTCCTCGCGGGTCATCCAGCCCCTGGGCTGCGACATGGAGATCCCCTTCAACACCCGGATCGTCGCGGCCACCAACGCGGACCTGGAGAGCGCGGTGCGCGACGGCTCCTTCCGCGAAGACCTGCTCTACCGGCTCAAGGTCATCACCATCCACACCCCGGCCCTGCGCAACCGGCCCATCGACATCCCGCTTTTGGCCAACTACTTCCTCAACGAGGCCTCGGCGGCCATGAACAAGACGGGCCTGGGCTTCTCCCGCGGGGCGCTGGAAAAGCTCAAGGAATACGCCTGGCCCGGCAACGTGCGCGAACTCAAGAACTGCATCACCCGGGCCGTGGCCATGGCCGAGGACCACGTGCTCCAGGCCGAGGAGCTGGTCTTTGACATGCAGGCCGGCGACCTGCCCCTGGACCTGCGGCGGGAGCGCCCCGCGCCCGCGGCGGCCGGTTCCGCGCCGATCCGGCCCCAGACCGAGACCGGCGGCCTCAACGCCCGCCAGCGCGCGGCCCTGCCGCGCATCCGCGAAAAGGGCCGCATCAGCCGCGCGGACTATGAGGAAATGGCCGGGAACGTAGCCCCGCGCACGGCCCAGGCCGATCTCCAGGACCTGGTGGCCCGGGGCGTTCTGCGCAAGGAAGGCAAGGGTCCCGCAACGCGATACGTTCCCGCATGAGGCCCTGCGCCTGCGCGATAGTACGCGCGACCCTGCGCGATTTTCACGCAGCCGTCCGGGCCGGATCCCGCCGGAGCGGACGCCCACCGCACCCGTGACAAGCCCGGACAAAATCCGTATAGTTTCTTCTGGACAAGCGGCCCTTTCTGAACCGGTCCGCGCTCCGACCCGACCTATGCCCAAACACACCATCAAGCCCCTGCCGCCGCACAAGCTCCGCGCCCGCCTGGATCCCCAGCGAGTGCCCTGGCCCGACAGCCGGAAGATCCCCCTGCGCAACGGCCACGCCCTGTTCCAGCCACGGGCCATCCAGGCCCTGAACATGGCCCTGCGCATCCGCGGCCGCGAGTACAACGTCTATGTCTCCGGCGACGCCAACATGGGCCGCACCTATTTCGTCCAGCACTTCCTGGCCCCGGTGGCGGCCAAGGCCCCGGCCCCGCCGGACTGGGTTTATCTCTACAACTTCGAGGACCCGGACCGGCCCGTGGCCCTGTCCCTGCCCGCGGGCCGCGGCCGCGCCTTCAAGGCCGCCATGGCCAAGGCCATGAGCGAAGTCCGCAGCTCCATCCCGGCCCGCTTCGACCAGGAGTCCTTCCACCGCCAGCGCGAGGCCCTGGTCAAGCGCTTCAACGAGAAGCGCGAGGACCTCTTCACCGAGATGGAGAACGAGGCCGGACGCCAGAACTTCAGCCTGAACATGGACGAGACCGGGGCCCTGACCCTGACCCCGGTGGTCAACGGCAAGACCATCGGCGACGCCGAGTACGAGGCCCTGGAGCCCGGGGCCCGGAAGCGCCTCAAGTCCCGCGGCGACGAGCTGCTCCTGCGCATCAGCCGCTACCTGCGGCGCATGGGCCAGAACGAGCAGGACCTGCGGCGCGAGGAGAACGCCCTGCACCGGGCCATGGCCAAAAGCGCCCTGGAGGAGCACCTGGGCAACGTGCTCCAGGAGTTCGGCGCGGCCGAGCCCCGCCTGGCCCGGCACCTGGAGGCCGTGAAAAAGGACGTGCTGGAGAACGTGGACCTCTTCCTGCCCCGCGAGCCCCAGGCCCAGGTGGGCGGCCAGAGCCACACCCTGGCCCATGGCCAGCCCCACGGCCAGGGCCACGGCCAGGAATCCCTGTCCGCGGACGACGTGTTCTACCGCTACGAGGTGAACCTCTTCGTGGACAACGGCCAGCAACGGGGCGCGCCCGTGGTCATCGAGAGCAACCCCACGCCCTTCAACCTCCTGGGCAGCATTGAGCGCGAGGCCGAGATGGGCGCGCTCTACACCGACTTCACCCTGATCCGGGCCGGGGCCCTGCACCGCGCCAACAAGGGTTTCCTCATCCTCAACATGGAGGACCTCCTCTCCCACCCCTCGTCCTGGGAGGGGCTTCTGCGGGCGCTGCGCCTGGGAGCCTCGCGCATCGAGGACCCGGTGGACCCGGAACAGGTGCGCGCCCGGACCATCGAGCCCGAGCCCATCCCCCTGGACCTGACCGTGCTCCTGGTGGGCACGGAGGAGACCTACGAGCAGCTGCTCTACAACGACGACCGCTTCCAGAAGTTCTTCAAGCTCAAGGCCCATCTGCAGCCCACGGCCCCGCGCACGGCCGCCAACATCAAGAACTACCTCTGCACCCTGGGCCGTATCCTGCGCGAGGCCGAGCTGCCGCCCTTCACCCGCGAGGCCCTGGCCGGGCTCGTGGACCTGGCCAGCCGCCTGGCCGAGGACCAGACCAAGCTCTCCCTGGCCTTCCCCCTGGTGCGCGAGCGCATGATCGAGGCCGCGGCCGTGGCCCGCATGCAGGGCGCGGAGGAGGTCTCGGCCGGGCATCTGGCTGAGGCCGTGGCGGCCCGCGACTTCCGCTCCAATCTCTTTGAAGAAGAGTTCATGGCCGACTACGACCGGGAGATCATCAAGGTGGCCACCGGCGGCTCGGCCGTGGGCCGGGCCAACGGCCTCTCGGTGACGCTCTTCGGCGACTACGAGTTCGGCCTGCCGCACCAAATCTCCTGCACCGTGGGCGTGGGCCACGGCGGCATCCTGGACCTGGAGCGCGAGGCCCAGCTGGGCGGCCCCATCCACACCAAGGGCATGATGATCCTCAAGAGCTACCTCCTGGCGCTCTTCGCCGTGGACAAGCCCCTGGTGCTCACCGGCAGCCTCTGCTTCGAGCAGAGCTACGCGGGCATCGAGGGCGACTCGGCCTCGGGCGCGGAGCTGGCCGCCCTGCTCTCGGCCCTGGCCGGGGCGCCCATCGACCTGGCCTACGCCTTCACCGGCGCGGTGAGCCAGTCCGGCGCGATCATGGCCGTGGGCGGGGTGAACCGGAAGATCGAAGGATTCTTCGAGGTCTGCCGCCGCCGCGGGCTCACCGGCAAACAGGGCGTGATCCTGCCCGCGGACAACGTGCCCCACCTCATGCTCAAGGACGAGGTGGTGGAGGCCGTGGACCAGGGCCGCTTCCATATCTTCCCGGTGCGCCACATCGACGAGGCGCTCACCCTGCTCACCGGCCTGCCCGCGGGCAAACGCGGCAAGGCCGGACGCTTCCCCAAGGGCAGCCTCTACGAACGGGTGGACAGCCGCCTGGCCGAACTCTGCAAGCTGGCCCGCAAGGCCGACCGGGGCAGGAGGTAGCCCGTGTCCAAGACCTGGATCAGGGCCAAGTTCCCGGAGTTCGTGCGCGACATGTTCCGCGGCTTCTGCCTGGCCAGCCGGGAGCTGTCCCTCCAGTTCCGGCGCTTCGACGAGGAAGGCCAGGTGAGCCACGAGACCCTGCGCAACCTGCTGGGCTCGGAGATGAACAAGGGCCTCTTGTGGCGGCTCAAGGACACGGCCCACCACGTGTTCCGCAACGAGCCCGACGGGCCCATCGAAGGCCGCTTCCTGGACTGGGGCATGGGCTACATCTTCCACGAGACCATCAAGCTCCTGGAAGACGCCTACCAGAAGACCAACTACGCCCCCTGGTTCCGGGAGATGCGCGACCGCGGGGACCTGCCCCAGGAGGCCAAGAACGTGGCCGGGGAGCTGTTCCAGGTCCTGCACCAGACCGAGGAGAGCATGCGCCGGGAGATCGGCCGCATCCGGTTCATCCTTTCCAAGTGCCGACAACTGCTCCCGGTGTATCTTGCAAGACACCGGGGGAACATGCTATTGGCCCGTCTCCTCGTGGCGCAGAACGATCTGGTGCGCGAGGTTTTTGGGGAAGAGTACCAGGGCCTCATTGCGGGCATCTATGGCAACCAGCCGGAATTGATGTATGTCCTGGCCAGCCAGAGCCTGCGGCAGGGGGGCTGGATGGAGGAGGCCCAGGCCGCTGTGGCCAAGGCGATCCTGTTGAATCCCTCCGAGAGTTTGGTATTGCAGGAGAAAAAAATTATTGATAATTGGAGGGCCCGGTACAATTCTTGACATTGCGATGGAGAGGTATAACCTGGGTTTTCAAATGAGGAGGCATGTTGGTATGAAGAAGCTCGTTTTGCTGGCCTTGATTGTCAGCCTGACGCTGGCCTGGGGCTGCGCCAAAAAGGTGAAGTCTCAGCCCGAGCCGGCGCCGGCAAAGGCGGAAAAGGTGCTCACGCCTGCGGAGCTTTACGACCAGGAGTACCGCAAGCTGCCCACTTCCCACACCGTGGTGAAGGGCGAGTGCCTGTGGTGGATTGCTGAGTACAAGCAGATCTACAACGATCCTTTCATGTGGCCCCTGATCTACAAGGCCAACCGCGCCCAGATCAAGAAGAGCCCGAACCTGATCTACCCCGGCCAGAACTTCGCCATCCCGCGTGACTTCACGCTGGACGAAGCCAAGGACGCCCGTCACATGGCCGGCAAGTCCAAGAAGAAGTCCGACCCCGCCGCCACCGCGGTGCTGCCGGCTTCTGTCCGTACCCAGCTGGGCTACGGCTTCTAGTCCGTACATCGGCTCGAAAACAAAAGGCGCCCTGCCGCAAGGCAAGGCGCCTTTTTGTTTGCCCAAGCCACGCGGTTCAGGGGGCCGCGTTGACTCCCCCTCGCGCTCTGTTATGCTGGAATAAATACGTTTTCCGGAGCGCCCATGAACCGTCCGGCCTGGCTCTCGTCCGCCACGCTCAAGCTCGTCCTGCTCATCGCCCTGGTGCTGGCCGCGGGCTCCTTCGGCTTTGCCTGGTTCGAGCGTGAAGGCCGCGGCGAGGACTTCTTCACCGCCCTCTGGTGGGCCGTGGTGACGCTCACCACCGTGGGCTACGGCGACGTGGTTCCGGTCACCGCGGGCGGCCGGATCATGGGCTTTCTCGTCATGGTCAGCGGCATCGGCCTGGTTTCCACCCTCACCGGCAACCTGGCCTCGCTCCTGGTGGAGCGCAAGGCCCAGAAACGCAAAGGACTGCTCGCCGTGAAGAAGGTCGGACACATCGTGGTCATGGGCTGGAACGGATTCGCCCTGGACCTGGTCAAGGGCATGGACGAGGCCGGCCTGCTCAAGGACCGCGCCCTGGTCCTGGTCAACGGCCTGCCGCCCGAGGCCCGCGACCAGCTGGCCTATCAGCTGGCCCTGGGCGATCGCCTGGAATTCGTCTGGGGCAGCATCGCCCAGGAAAACGTGGTGCACCGCGCCAAGCCCCAGAGCGCCAAGGTCATCTACATTCTGTCCCAGGAGGGCCTGGAGCCCAGGGAGGCCGACCAGCAGACCCTCTACGCCGCCCTGGCCGTGCGCGAACAGACCAAGGACGTGCCCCTGTACTGCGAGGTGGTCCTGCCCGAGAACCGCAAGCACCTCCTGCGCGCCGGGGCCACCGAGGCCCTCATCCGCGGCGAGATCGCCAGCCGGGTCCTGGGGCTCATGGGCTCCAACCAGTCGGTCTGGGCCTTCCTCCAGGGCCTGCTCGGCCTGCGCGGCAAGAACTTCCTGGAGTTCCGGCCCCTGTCCGCCGAGGACAAGGCCCGCACCTGGGGCGGGCTCCTGGACTCCATGCGAGGGGCCGACGGCTCCCTGCCCCTGGCCCTCTGCCAGGTCTCCCGCGCCCTGGCCCTGGACGACATCCTGGACGAGGGCCAGGCCCTGGACAGCTTCATCCTGGAACTCTTCCAGAACTCCGGCCGGGACACCCGCCTGGGCCAGCAGGGGCCGCGGGTGTTCATCAACCCGCCGGACGCCGAACCCCTGGCCGCCTACGACGCGGTCCTCTACCTCAAGCCCGGAGCCGCCCAATGAGCCAGACCCTGGACTGGAGCCGCATCTCCCTGTTCGAGGGCTTTTCCCAGCCTTGGCTGGAGGCCGTCCAGGGCATCTTCGATCAGGTGCGGTTGCCCGCCGGGGCCGTGCTCATCGAGGAGGGCCAGGCCGGGGACGAGATGTACGTGCTGGTGAGCGGCCGGGTGCGGGTGACCAAGTCCATGCTCCTCAAGGACATGGTCCTGCCCCTGGCCGTGGTGGACAACCCCCGCAAGGTTCTGGCCACCCTGGACGGCAGCCGCTACCCCGTGTTCGGCGAGATCGCCCTCATCGACCAGGACACCCGCTCGGCCACGGTCACGGTGCTGGAGGACGCCGAATTCCTGCGCACGGACCGGGAGCGCTTCTTCGCCCTGGCCGGGCGCGAGCCCGCCCTGGCCTGCCGCCTCCTGTTCCTCCTGTCCCGGCGCCTGGCGGCCACCATCCGCAAGGGCAATTCCGAGCTGGTCAAGCTCTCCACGGCCCTGGCCCTGGCCCTTTCCCGGGGAAACTGAGGCGGACCGCCCCGGAAAAGCGTTGCCCGGCGCTTTTCCGGGTTGTACAGTCCGCCCATGTGCGGCATCGCCGGGGTTCTGGACCCCAAGCGCTCCCTGCCGGCCGAGGCCCTGCGCGGCCTGGTCCGGCGCATGAGCCTGGCCCTTGCCCATCGCGGCCCGGACCACGAGGGCCTCTACGTGGACGCGGGCGCGGGCCTGGCCCTGGGCCATCGCCGCCTGGCGATCCTGGACCTGTCCCAGGCCGGGGCCCAGCCCATGAGCACCGGCGACGGCCGCCTCACCCTGGTTTTCAACGGCGAAATCTACAATTTCCAGGAACTGCGCCGCCTTTTGGAGACAAGCCCGGGATTCCCGGGCTGGCGCGGCTCGTCCGACACCGAGGTGCTGCTGGAGGCCGTGGCGGCCTGGGGCCTGGACACGGCCCTGGACCGCTGCCGGGGCATGTTCGCCCTGGCCCTCTGGGACGCCCGCGAACGCGCCCTGACCCTGGCCCGCGACCGCCTGGGCGAAAAGCCCCTGTACTACGGCAGGCTCGGCGGACTCATCGCCTTCGCCTCGGAGCTGAAGGCCCTGCGCGCCCTGCCCGGCATCAGCCCGGACCTGGACCGCGAGGCCCTGGCCCTGTACCTGCGGCTGTCCTGCGTGCCCGCCCCGCGCTCCATCTACCGCGACGTGAACAAGCTGCCGCCCGGCTGCATCCTGCGCCTGTCCGCGGAAGACGCCGAGCTGCCCGAGCCCGCGGCCTACTGGTCCCTGGCCGCCACGGTGGAGGCCGCCCTGGCCGACCCCTTCGCCGGCAGCGAGGAGGAGGCCGCCGACGAGCTGGAGGCCCTGCTCCTGGACGCGGTGCGCGGCCAGATGGTGGCCGACGTGCCCCTGGCCGCCCTCCTTTCCGGGGGCATCGACTCCTCCCTGGTCACGGCCCTGATGCAGGCCCAGAGCGCCCGGCCCGTGAAAACCTTCACCGTGACCTTCGCCGAGGCGGCCTACGACGAGGGTCGCGAGGCCGCCCGGGTGGCGCGGGCCCTGGGCACGGACCACCACGCCCTGTTCCTGGCCCCGGGCCAGGCCTTGGAAGCCGTGGCCGACCTGCCGGAAATCTTCGACGAGCCCCTGGGCGACGCCGCCATGCTGCCCGCGACCCTGGTGGCCCGGCTGGTGCGCCGCCAGGTCACGGTCTGCCTCACGGGCGACGGCGGGGATGAATTCTTCGCCGGATACAACCGCCATGTCTGGGGGCCGCTCTTCTGGCGCGGCCTGGGCCGCACCCCGGGCCCCCTGCGCCGCATCCTGGCCGCCGGGATCCGGGCCGTGCCGCCCCGGGCCTGGGACCTGCTCATCGGCCGCCTGCCGCACGCCCCGCGCAACCCCGGGCTCAAGCTGCACAAGCTGGCCCGCGCCCTGCCCGCCGCGAACCCCGGGGACCTCTACCGCAGGCTGGTGGAGATCTGGCCCCGGCCCCAGGCCCTGCTTCTGGACGGCCAGGCCCCGGCCACCCTGCTGGATGAAAGCGCCCGCTGGCCCCGCGGCCAGAGCCTGGCCGGGGCCATGCAGTTCCTGGACGCGGCCTGCTACCTGCCCGACGACGTGCTGGTCAAGGTGGACCGGGCGGCCATGGCCGCAGGCCTGGAGCCGCGCGCGCCCTTCCTGGACCACCGGGTGGCGGCCCTGGCTTGGCGGCTGCCCCTGTCCATGAAGGTGGCCGGGGGCCAGGGCAAGCGCATCCTGCGCCGCATCCTGGGCCGCCGCCTGCCTGTGGAGCTTTTCGACCGGCCCAAGACCGGATTCGGCCTGCCTCTGGACGCCTGGCTGCGCGGGCCGCTGCGGAACTGGGCCCGCGCCCTGTTGGACCCGGCCCGGCTGCGCCGCCAGGGCCTGCTCCAGCCCGAACCTGTGCAGGCCGCGCTCAAGGCCCACCTTGCGGGCCGCCGCGACCAGCAGCAGCGGCTGTGGAACGTGCTCATGCTCCAGGCCTGGCTGGAGCGCTGGATGTGAGGCCATGAGGATCGCCCTGGCGGCCGGATACGCACCCTCCCTGGCGCGGGTGCGCGGTCCGCTGGTGCGGGCTCTGCTGGCCGCCGGACACGCGGTCACGGCCCTGGCCCCGGAGGACGACGGCGCCCGGCGGGAGCTGGCCCGGCTGGGCGCGGACTTCCTGCCCATCCCCCTGCAGCGCGCCGGGCTCAACCCCCTGGCCGACCTGCGTTGCCTGGGCTTCCTGCGCCGGACCCTGCGCGGCCTGGCCCCGGATCTCCTGCTCTCCGCCTCGCCCAAGGCCGTGATCTGGGGTTCCCTGGCCGCGGAACAGGCCGGGGTGCCCCGCGTCTTCGCCCTGGTCACGGGCCTGGGCCGGGCCTTTTTCCTGGACGGCGAACGCCCCGGCCCGGGCCGCCGCTTCCTGAACCTCGTGGCCCGCAGGCTTTACGGCCGCGCCCTGGCCGCATGCAGCGGCGTGCTCTTCCAGAACCCTGACGACCTCGCCCTGTTCCGGCGGCTGGGCCTGCTGCGGCCGGGCCAGGCCGCGCTGGTCACGGCCGGTTCGGGCGTGGACCTGGAGCGCTTCACCCCGGCCGAGCCCGTGCTGCCCGACCCGGTGGAGGGCGGCCCCGTGTTCCTGACCCTGGCCCGGCGACTGCGGGACAAAGGCCTGCCCGAGTTCGCCCAGGCCGCGCGGATGCTCAAGGCCCGCTTTCCAGAGGCCGAGTTCCGGGCCGCAGGCCCGGCCGAGACCGGACCGGGGGCCCTGCGGCCGGGACAGATCGCGGCCTGGACCCGGGACGGGGCGGTGCGCCTGGACCCGCCCCTGGACGACGTGCGGCCCGCCATCCGCCGGGCCTCGGTCTGCGTCCTGGCCTCGGCCTACCGCGAGGGCCTGCCCAACTTCCTCCTGGAGTCCCTGGCCATGGCCCGGCCCGTGATCGCCACGGACGCCCCCGGCTGCCGCGAGGCCGTGCTGCCGGGCCGCAACGGCTTCCTGACGCCGCCCCGGGACCCGGCCGCCCTGGCCCGGGCCATGGAGCGCTTCCTCCTGGACCCCGGGCTCATTCCGGACATGGGCGCGGCCAGCCGGAGCCTGGCCGAGGCGCGTTTCGACGTGCGGACCGTGAACGCGCAAATCCTGGCCTTCCTGGGGCTGGCATGAAGCGGCTCGCGGATCTGGTCCTGGGCTCGGCCCTGCTTCTGCTCACGGCCCCGCTCCTGGGCCTGGCCGCCCTGGCCGTGCGCCTGGACCTGGGGCCGGGCGTGCTCTTCCGCCAGACCCGCAGCGGCCTGCGCGGCCGCCCCTTCACGCTCTACAAGCTGCGCACCATGCGCGCGGGCCCCGGCCCGGACGCCGAACGCCTGACCCGGCTGGGCCGCCTGCTGCGGGCCTGCTCCGTGGACGAGCTGCCCGAGCTCTGGAACGTGCTGCGCGGGGACATGAGCCTGGTGGGGCCGCGGCCGCTGCTGCCCCAGTACCTGGAGCGCTACACCCCGCATCAGGCCCGGCGGCTGGAGGTGCGGCCCGGGATCACGGGCTGGGCCCAGGTGCACGGCCGCAACGCCCTGACCTGGGAGGAGCGCTTCGAGCTGGACGTCTGGTACGTGGAGCACCGCTCCCCGGCCCTGGACGCGCGCATCCTCTGGCGCACCCTGGGCTGCGTGCTCTCGGGCCGGGGCGTGAGCGCGCCGGGATCGGCCACCATGCTGGAGTTTCTGGGAAGTCCTAGGGAAGATTCGCGGGCGGGTTGAGCGGGATCCAGCGCACGGTCTCGTCCGGGTCCAGGGTCTCGCGCACCGGCAGGTGCCCCTGGAGCGGATTGCCGCTGTTGGGCCGCTCGGCCCGCACCCACCAGAGATAGAAGCCCTGGCCGGGCACGAAGCGGCAGAGCAGGCGGGCGTGCTCCAGCTGGAACACGCGGTCGGCCACGGCGTAGCAGCGGCCCTTGCGGCAGAAGCGGCCGTCCTCGTCCAGGTCCCCGGCGGTCCAGTCCTGGGCCTCCACGCAGCCGGCGGGCTCGCCGGGCCTCCGGCCCTTGGCCGCGAAGCAGCGCAGGCTGCCGTCGGGCTCGCGCACGCGCAACAGGTCCTGCCGCGCGGAGTACTCCACGGCCACGGGCGCGCCGCCGGGCAGGAGCTTCTGCAACGGGGCGTTGTACCAGGTGCGGTAGGTGAGCAGCCCGTCCTTCAGGCTGAAACCGGTCTCCCGGCGGGACAGGCCCGCAGGCTTGCCCGCGGCCAGGTCCAGGGTCTCCACCCGGCCGTCCGTTCCGCTGAACTCCACCTGGCCGTCCGTGAAGCGGGCCGCCTGGAACGGGCCGTCCTTGGCGCGGAACTCCTTGAGCAGCCGCCCCTCGTCCGGGGTGCGCACGCTCACCGAGCCGTCGGCGCAGGCCGCCGCCAGCAGGCCGTCGCCCTGGCTGAAGCCCAGGGCCAGGCAGGGCGCGGGCAGGCGGCCCAGCTCGCGCAATTCCTTGTCCGGAGGCCCGGCCCAGAGCGCGCCGGTCTCGTCGGCCGCGGCCAGCCAGGCCCCGGAGGGCGACACGGCCAGGGCCGCGACCCGGCCCTTGAGCTTGCGCGGGGACTTGAGCGAGCAGGTCCGCACGTCGGCCGTCACCAGGCTCTCGCGGTCCGCGGCGGCCGCGGCCAGCCAGGGCGAGCCCGGCAGCCAGGAGACCAGGGGCGCGGCCCCGCCCGGCAGGACCAGCCCGGCGCAGACGTCCTCGCCGAAGAGCCGCAGCGTGCCGTCGGACAGGGCCACGGCCAGGCTCTGGTCCGTGGCCTGGAAGGCCGTGGCCTGGTCGAAGAGGATCAGGGTGGCGGGCTCGCGCACAAGCTGGAAGGCGTACTGGCCCAGGGCGCTCTCGGGCGGCGGGGTGTAGAGCAGGTCCAGGTCGAAGGCCTTGGCCTGGCGCGAGCGGAAAAGCAGGGACGGCAGGCTCTCGGCCGGTCCTTCCAGGGCGGAGGGCTCCGCCGGCGCGGCCGGAAGGCCCGGGGTCCGTGCGGAACAGGCGGCCAGCAGGAGCGCGCAGGCAAGGAGGGGCCAGGACCATCGGAGCATGGCGCGAGTCTATGTGAAAGCCCGCCCCTGGGCAAGGCTCGGTCCGTGTTTGGCGTCCAACTCCCTGGTCTTGCTGGAACTCGCGGCGGACCTTGAAGTCGGCTCTCACCCATTGCCTGCGCCGGGGTTTTTCTGGTAAGGGGACCCCGGGGGCATTGCCCAGAACCGGGCCTTCGGTCCTTTCAGGCAGGTATTGATCCGGGGTCCTCCCCGGGTTCGTGTGCGATCAATCTCTAAAATCCGTCGAGGAGTCCGCCATGGGTTACAAAGTCACTGTTGACGAGGAAAAGTGCATCGGCTGCGGCAGCTGCGTGGACATCTGCCCCTCCGAGGTCTATGAACTCCAGAACGAGAAGGCCACCGTGGTCAACGTCGAGGAGTGCGTGGGCTGCGAGTCTTGCGTGGAGTCCTGCGAGCAGGGCGCCATCACCGTCGAGGAAGACTAGAACTTCCACTGCCGCGCGGGCAGTCCCTCCCGCGCCCCGGACCCCCGGCCCGCCCGCCGGGGGTCTTTTTTTGCCTCCAGTGCGCGGGCCGCGCCGCCGGGCTTGCGGGATCGCGGGTTTTCCGCTAGCCTTGAGAAAATCTAGAAAGAGTAAAGAATTCAAGGGAAACAAGGTATTGCCATGAAAGTCCGCGTCCTTGTCCCAGGCTTGGCCCTGGGCCTGCTGCTCGTTGCCGGATGCGCCACGCGCCAGCTCTCCGACGAGCCCGCCGCGCCGCAACAGCCCGCGGCCGCGTCCTCAGCCGCCCCGGCCAAGGCCGCGCCGGCGCCCTCCTCTTCCGCCCCCCTGGCCGCGGCCAAGTCCCGGGAGAGCGATCTCTCGGACCACGACCTGGCCCAGCTCCGGCAGAACCTGGGCAAGGACGCCTTCGACCAGACCGGCACGGCCTCCTGGGGCGACATGCCCGGCCTCACCGCGGCCCACTCCAGCCTGCCCGTGGGCGCCAAGGTGGAGATCACCAACCTGGACAACAGCCGCCGCACCGTGGTCATGATCACGGACCGCAGCCCGTCCGGCGGCCGGACCGTCGAAGTCTCACGCTCGGCCGCGGCCGAACTCGGCATGCTGGACTCCGGCACGGCCACCGTGGGCCTGCGCGTCCTGGACCGGCCCAAGGGCAAGAGCGCCAAAAAGGCCCCGGCCAAGAAGGCGGCCGCGGCGCCCAGGCCCGCGGCCAGGCCCCAGGCCCTGGAAGACGACGACGCGGTGACCGCCGCGGACATGGTCACGGCCGACGAGGCCGCGGCTCCGGCCAAGAAGAAGGCCCCGGCCAAGGAACAGCCCGCGGCCAAGGCCAAGACCGCAGCCAAGCAGGCCGCCCCGGCCAAGCCCGCGGCGCAGGCCAAGGCCGCAGGCGGCAAGTACTTCGTGCAGGTGGGTTCCTTCTCCAGCCCGGAGAACGCCGAGAAGCTGGTGAAGCGGCTCAAGGCCCAGGGCTACGGCGGGTCGCGCCAGAAGCGCGCCGAAAGCGGCGGCAAGGTCCTCTACCGGGTCCAGGCCGGGAGCTTCCCGGACAAGGCCGCGGCCGAGGCGGCGCTCAAGGCCCTCAAGGGGGAGTTCCCCTCGGGCTACATCCTGGCCGACTAGGGATTGAGCTCGGCCCGGAACTTGCGGGACAGACGGAAGACCACGACCTTGCGCGGCGGCAGGGTGATGGTCTGGCTGGTCTGCGGGTTGCGGCCCTTGCGGGCCTTCTTGGGGTAGGCCTCGAACTTGCCGAAGCCGCTGACGAGCAGGGCGTGGTCCTTCTTGATGGACTGTTTCATGAGGTCCAGGACCATCTCCACCAGTTCCTTGATCTCGGCCCGGTTCTTGTCCGTCTTCTCGTAGATGTAGTCCACGATGCCGGCCTTGGTCAGGGTCTGCCCGCTCATGACGCCTCCTTCTGGGCCGAAGGCCCGTCTTCTCTAGATCAACGTATCCCGGATGGCCTGGGCCAGTCCGGCCATCTCTTCCGGCCCGGCGTAGGACGACTGGGGCCAAAGGGAGAGCCCGTCGCCGCCGTGGCGGGGAATCAGGTGGAAATGGGCGTGGGGCACCAGCTGTCCCGCGGCCGCGTGGTTGTTCATGCCCACGTTCAGGCCCTGGGCCCCGGTGGCGGCCAGCACGGCCCGGCCCACCGCCTGCATGGCCGCCAGCAGATCCTGGCCCAGGGCGGCGGGCAGGTCCCAGAGGGTGGGATAGTGGGCCTTGGGCACCACCAGGGCGTGGCCCTTGCGCACCGGCGCGATGTCCAGGAAGGCGAGCACCGTTTCGGTCTCGTAGAGCCTGGCGCAGGGAATCTTCCCGGCCACGATCAGGCAGAACACGCAATCCCCGGACATTCTCAAGCGCTCCCGGCACGTTGGAAAAAACGGTCCCGGCCGCTGGAACAAGCGGCCAAGCTCCACATGTACAGCAACTTTTAGCGCAACAGCATTGGATTATCAAGAAATATCATGCCGGCGTCCGCAAAGATCCAAAGGACCGTGTGGCGGCGCGGCCTTGCGGGCAGGGGTCAGCGGCTTTGCCCCGCCGCTTCCAGAAGCGCGGCGCAGACCCGCTCCACGTCGGCCCGGGTCATGGCCGAGCCCGAGGGCAGGCACAGGCCCCGGCGGAAGAGGTCCGCGCTCACGGCCCCGCCGAAGGTCCGGGCCTGCGCGAACACGGGCTGGAGGTGCAGGGGCTTCCACACGGGCCGGGTCTCGATGTCCTGCCTCTCCAAGGCCAGGCGCAGGTCCCCGGGGCCCGCGCCGAAGGCTTCCCGCTCCACCAGGAGCACGCTGAGCCAGCGGTTGGAGCGGCCCCAGGGGGCCTCGGGCTGGAACGCAAGCCCGGGCACCCCCTCCAGGATCTCGCGATAGGTCTCGAACACGGCGCGGCGCTGCGCCACCCGCTCTTTCAGCACGCCGAGCTGGGCCAGGCCCACGGCCGCCAGCACGTTGCTCAGCCGGCAGCTGTAGCCCAGGGTGGAGTGCTCGTAGTGCGGGGCCGGGTCCCGGGCCTGCTGCGACAGCCGCCGGGCCTCGCGGACCAGGGCCTCGTCGTCCGAGGCCAGCATGCCGCCACCGCCCGTGGTGATGATCTTGTTGCCGTTGAAGGAATAGACCGCGGCCCTGGCCCCGGCCCCGGCGTGGCGGCCCTTGTAGGTGGAGCCCACGGCCTCGGCCGCGTCCGCAACCAGGGGAACGCCGTGGACCGCGCAGACCGCCAGGAGCCGGTCGTAGTCCGCGCACTGGCCGTAGAGGTCCGTGGAGATCACGGCCCGCACCCGGCGGCCCTGGCGGGTCAGTTCGGCCAGGGCCTCGGCCAGGAGGTCCGGGTCCATGTTCCAGGTGGCCGGGTCGCAGTCCACGAACACGGGCTCGGCCCCCAGCTGCACGGCCGGGCTCACGCTGGCCACGAAGGTCAGGCTGGAGGCCAGGACCACGTCGCCCGGGCCCAGGCCCAGGAGCCGCAAGGCCAGGCGCATGGCCGCGGTGCCGCTGGACATGGCCGCGCAATGGGCCAGGCCGCAGACCCGGGCGAAGGCCCGCTCAAAGGCCTCCACCTTGGGGCCCAGCGGAGCCACCCAGTTGGAGGCCAGGGCCTCCTGCACCTGGTCCAGCTCGGCCCCGCCCAGGTGCGGCGGGGAAAGGTAGAGCCGGGGCATGGCCTAGCCGTCCGCTGCCTGGCCCTCGGACGCGGCCGTGAACCCGGCGCGGCGCAGGGCGGCCATGCCCGCCGCGGGCTCGGGATGGTCCGCGGGCAGGAGGTAGCGGCGGCGGCCGTCGCTCAGGATCTCGCGCAGCCGCACCAGGGCCGCGCGGGTCAGCTCCGGCGAGCCGAACAGGGCGTCCGGGTCGGCCAGGGGCCGCAGGGCCGCCACGGCCGGGGCGCAGGCCCTGAGCGAGGTGAGGACCTCCTCCACCTGGCGGGCCGTGGGCGGGCCGTCCCCGAAATGGGCGTGGAAAAGCTGGGGCAGGTTCAGGGCCAGGGCCAGGGTCAGGCCCTGGGCCTCCGCGGCCCGGACCAGGGCCACCAGATCCTGGATGCGGGCCACCAGGGACTGGGGCTCGTCCGGGGTCTGGGCCGTGCGGTTCTCCAGGAGCAGGCGCACCCCGGGCTTGCGCCGGGCCAGCTCGGCCTCCAGGGGCCGGTACAGGGTCAGGAACTCCACCAGGGTGGGGCAGTCCGCGATGCGCGGAGGCGACAGCAGGATGCAGCGCGGCGCGGGCAGGCCGCGCAGGAGCCGGTGCAGATGCAGGTAGAACTCCCTGGTCCAGGCGGGCTGGAGCCAGAGCCGGGGCACCCCGCCCTGGCGGCATTCGCGCAGCACGTTCAGGCCCTTGAGCAGGGGCGAGACGCAGGCCCGGGGCTCGGAGCCGGTCTCGGCCCGCAGCAGGTAGCCGCCCCGGGGTTCGGGCCGGGCCGCGTCCAGGTGGCCGGGGAACTCGGCCAGGCTGCCGGGGGGGGCGTCGGCGGGCAGATGGACCGGGACCAGCAGGCTCATGAGGTCCGGGCTACTTGCCCGCCAGGTTGTACTTCTTGAGCTTGTACTGGAGGTTGCTCTTGGACAGGCCCAGGAGGTCCGCGGCGTGGGACTGGACGAAGTCGCAGCGCACCAGGGCGCGCCGGATCACAGCGGCCTCGATCTTGTCCAGGGTCTGGGCCAGGTCCAGCTTGATGGGCAGGAGGTCCACGGCGCTCTTGAACTGGGAGTCCTCGTCCTTGATCTCGGGCGGCAGGTCCTCGGCGTCGATGAACTCGCCCGGGGCCAGGACCACGCAGCGCTCGATGACGTTCTCCAGCTGGCGCACGTTGCCCGGCCACTCGAAGGCCGTGAGGTAGTCCGTGGCCGCGGGGGTGAAGCCCTTGAACTCCCGCTCCGCCTCCCGGGCGTACTTGTGCAGGAAGTGGGCGGCCAGGATCGGGATGTCCTCGCGCCGCTCGCGCAGGGGCGGCAGGGGCAGGCTCACCACGTTGAGCCGGTAGTAGAGGTCCTCGCGGAAGGTCCCGTCCTTGACGGCCTGCTGGAGGTCCTTGTTGGTGGCGGCCACCACCCGGATGTCCACCTCGATGAGCTCGCTGCCGCCCACCCGCTCGAAGGTGCGCTCCTGGAGCACGCGCAAGAGCTTCACCTGGAGGTCGTGGGACAGCTCGCCGATCTCGTCCAGGAAGAGCGTGCCCTTGTCGGCCATCTCGAAGCGGCCCCGGTGGCGGGACACGGCCCCGGTGAAGGAGCCCTTCTCGTGACCGAAGAGCTCGGACTCCAGCACGCCCGCGCCGAACGCCATGCAGTTCACGGCCACGAAGGGGCCGTCCTTGCGCGGGGAGGCCTGGTGGATGGCCTTGGCGATGAGCTCCTTGCCCGTGCCGGACTCGCCGGTGATGAGCACCGTGCTCTTGGTGGGCGCGGCGCGCTGGACCATCTCCAGGATCTGGAGCATGGGCTTGGCCCGGGCGATGATGTTGCCCAGGGCGAAGCGCTCGGCGATCTGCTCGCGCAGCATGCGGTTCTCGCGCTGGGAGCGGGCGAACTGCACGGCCTTGGAGAGCGAAAGGAGCAGCTCCTCGTTGGAAAAGGGCTTGGTGATGTAGTCGAAGGCCCCGAGCTTCATGGCCTCCACCGCGCTCTCGATGCTGCCGAAGGCGGTCATGATGAGCACGGGGATGTGCGGGTAGGCCTTCTTGACCTGCTCCAGGACCTCGCGGCCCGTGAGCTTGGGCATCTTCATGTCCGTGACGAGCACGTCCACCTCGGACTCGCCCAGGAAGGCCAGGGCGGTCTCGGGGTCGTTGAGCGCCGTGACCTTGTAGCCCTCCTCCTCCAGGATGGTCTGGAGAATGAGGAGGTAGTTGCGCTCGTCGTCCAAAATGAGGATGTGGTCGGCCATGAAACCTCGCGCGGGACTCCGGGTCCACTGGCATTCTTACCGGTGCGGAAAGACGATGTCCACCCTGGCCCCGCCTTCGGGGGCGTTGGACAGGGTGAGCGTGCCGCCGTGGGACTCCACGATGCTGTTGACGATGGCCAGGCCCAGGCCCGTGCCGTTGTCCCTGGTGGTGAAGAAGGGATCCTTGGCCCGCTCCAGGTGCTCGGCCGGGAAGCCGGGGCCGGAGTCCGTGACGCGCACCCGCACGGCGTCCCCGTCCAGGCTGCCCTCGATCACGATGCGGCCGCCGCCGTGGACCTCCAGGGCCTGCATGGCGTTGGCGATGACGTTGTAGAAGGCGCGGTAGAGCAGGTCGCGGTCGCCCTTCATGGGCAGGTTCGGCGGGCAGCGGCGCTCGATGATCACGCCCTGCTTCTCGCACTCCGGCTCCAGGAACACGGCCGCCTGCTCCAGGGTGCGGCAGAGGTCAACCTCGTCCTGGCGCGGCTGCCGCGGCCGGGCGTAGTCCAGGAAGTCGCCCACGGTGCGCGAAAGCCGCCGGGCCTCGCCGTACAGGGCCTCCAGGATGCGCAGCTGGGGCGAGTTCTCGGCCCGGGCCTTCTTGAGCACCAGCTCGGCGCTGGAGCAGATGATGCCCAGCGGGTTGCGTATCTCGTGGGCCACGCCCGCCACCATGCGGCCCATGCCCGCCAGCTTCTCCTGCTGCAAAAGCTCGCGCTCCAGGCGCTCCTTTTCGCTCAGGCGCTCCATGTTCAGGCGGTCGGCCCGGCGGATGACGAGCATGATCACCGCGAACAGGCCCAGGGAGGTGAGCAGGGAGAAGACGATGACCAGGCGCTCGAAATTGAGCACCGTGACGTAGTCCTCGGTCACGTCCTGGGAGAACTCCAGGATGCCCATGAGCGGGTTTTCCTCGTCCCCGGCCATGAGCTTGCGCTCGGCGCGCACGGGCGCGTACCCGCGCAGGACCATGCTCCCGGGCTTGAGCTCGGGCAGGAACAGGGCCAGGAGCCGGGGCGTGCGCTGAAAGAACTCGAAGTGGTTCTCGCCGGACTCGCGCACCCGCTGCACCGCGGCCCCGGCCTTGTCCTTGGCCCCCACGAGCTCCGGGTCCAGGGCGTACACGATCTGGGAGTCATAGAGGGAGTAGAGCCGCAGGTCCTGCACGTGGAAGCTGTGGATGGTGGTGCGGATGACCTGGTCCAGGCGGGTGAACTGCTCCTTGTTGGACAGGGCGATGCTGCCGTAGCCGATGATGGTGGGCAGGGTGAAGCGGGTGTAGATCTGGTGGCTCAGGTTCTCGGTGAGGAGCAGGGCGAACTGCTTCTGCTTCTCCAGGAGCACCCGCTCGGCGTAGTTGGAGAGCACCACGGACAGGGCCAGGCTGAAGCCCAGAATGAGCACGAGCAGGGTCCAGGACAGGACCTTGACGATCTGGAGGGGCCGGGCCGCAGCCGCGGCGGCGCGCAATTCCAAGCTAGAACCCCTGCTCCCTGGCGGGCTGGCCCAGGAAGGCCGCCAGGTCCGCCTTTTCGGCCGCCAGGCCGGACGCGCCCATGCGGGCCTTGGCCAGGCGCTTGCCCAGCTCCACGGCGGGCTGGTCCAGGGGATCGACGCCCAGCAGCCAGCCCGTGAGGATGGTGGCCGCGCCCAGAAGGGCCATGATCTTGCCCGCGGCCCGGGGCGTGTCCACCGCCGGCCGGATCTCCAGGAGCGGCACCCCGCTCTTGCACAGGGCCATGCCCGTGCCGAAGGCCTCGGCCGCCAGAAGCTCGCCGAGACTCTTGCCCGCGATGTAGGCGAACTCCTGCGGGAGCCGCTCCGGGAAGCGCGGCCCCGCGGGCAGGCCCGGGCAGGTGAGTTGGAGGCAGGCCTTGTTGCGCGGGCCGTCCATGAACATCTGGTTCACGGAGTGCTGGTCCGTGACGCCCACGGCCGGGATGGGCTGGCTGCCCTTGCCCTGCTTGCCCAGGCTCTCGGCCCAGAGCTGGGCGAACCAGTCGCCCAGGCTGGCCCAGAGCGGCACGTAGCCGAAAAAGATGAGCTCGTTGAAGCCGGCGTCCATGAGGCCGCGGCCCCAGCAGGCCAGGCGGAAGGCGGGGTGCGCGGCCAGGGCCGTGCCGTCCAGGTCCGGCGCGGCCAGGGGCGTCAGGACCTCGGCGGCCCCGGCCAGCAGCTCCCGGGCATCGATGCCCAGGAAGGCCGCAGGGACCAGGCCCACGGCCGAAAGCGCGGAATAGCGGCCGCCCAGGCCCGCGGGCACGGGCAGGCTGCGGCAGCCCAGGCGGTCGGCCTCCTGGCGGAAGAACCCGGACTTCTGGTCCGTGACGAACCAGAGGTTCCTCTTCCAGTCCGCGCCCAGGCGCTCCTCCAGCCAGCGGCAGACCACGAAATACTGGCCCGTGGTCTCGATGGTGCCGCCGGACTTGCTCACGGCCAGCACCAGGGTCTTTTCCGGCGGCAGCTTGGCCAGCCAGGCGTCCAGGCTCACGGCGTCCACGTTGTCCGCGATCCAGAGCCAGGGGCCGGCGTGGCCGGGCTGATCCTGTCCCGGGGCGAAGGCTTTTTGCAAGAATCGCGCGCCCAGGGCCGAGCCGCCGATGCCCAGGAGCAGCATGTGGTCGAACCGCTTCAGGTCCGCGCCCAGGCCCGCCAGTTCCTTTTCCAGGTCCGCCCGGAACGGCATGTTCACGAAGGGCAGCCTTCCGGCCTTGACCTCTCCCGCCAGACGCGCGGCCAGCTCCCCGGCCCGCGCCGCATGGCGTTCCAGTCCCAGCTTTTCTTCCCGGGCATTGGTCCAGACGAGCGTGTCGGCCATGATTTTCCCCTTGTTTCAGGCCCTCTGCGCGGTTTCCGCGCGAGACCGCGCCGCAATGTGGTCCAGGGCCATGCCCTGGCCGGGGGTCCGGGGATGGAGTCCCCGGACGCCGGAGGCTTATTTCCTGAGCAGCACCCGGCCCACCAGGTCCAGGGCTGTCTGCAACGTCTCGTCGGCCACGGCGTAGGAGAAGCGGATGCAGCGGTCGTCGCCGAAGGCCGAGCCCGGCACCAGGGCCACGCCCGCCTTTTCCAGGATGCGGGTGCAGAGCGCGGCCGAGTCCGGGGCCTCGGCGTCGTAGAAGGCGTCCAGCACCGGGAAGAGGTAGAACGCGCCGTCCGGCTTGGGGCAGGAGGCCCCGGGCCAGGAGCGGATCACGGCCAGGGCCAGGTCGCGGCGGCGCTGGAAGGCGACCTTCATCTCCTCCACCACGTCCCAGGGGCCTTCCAGGGCGGCGACCGCGGCGTGCTGCACGAAAGAGCAGACATTGGAGGTGCTCTGGCCCTGGATCTTGTTCATGGCCTTGACCAGGTCCGGATGGGCCAGGGCCCAGCCCAGGCGCCAGCCGGTCATGCAGAAGCTCTTGGAGAGCGCGCCCACCAGGGCGTAGCCGCCGGGCCGGGCCTCGAAGCGGCGGGCCAGGGTGCTGGGCTCGGCCGGGGCATAGACCAGGCGGTCATAGACCTCGTCCGAGATGACGAACACGCCCTTTTTCTCGGCCCAGCCGGCCAGGGCGTCCAGGCGCGCCTGGGAGTAGTGGCGGCCCGTGGGGTTGGAGGGCGTGTTCAGGATGAGCGCCTTGACCCTGGGGGTCCAGGCCCCCTCCAGGTCCTCGGGATCCAGGAGGAAGCCCTTCTCGGCCGAGGCCGGGACGATGACCGGCTCGCCGTCGGCCAGCAGGACCATGTCCGGATAGCTTACCCAGTAGGGGCCGGGGATGAGCACCTGGTCGCCGGGGTTCAGGAGGGCCATGAGCAGGTTGTAGAGTACCTGCTTGCCGCCGTTGGAGACGATGACGTTCTCGGCCGAGGCCTTGGCCCCGTAGAAGCGGCCGTACTGCGCGGCCACGGCCTGGCGCAGGGCCGGGATGCCGGGCACCGGGGTGTAGCGGGTGTGGCCCGCGTCCAGGGCGGCCTTGGCCGCCTCCACCACGTGGGGCGGGGTGGGGAAATCGGGCTCGCCCACGGCCAGGCTGATGACCTTGCGGCCCTGGGCCTTGAGCTCCTGGGCCTTGGCGTTCACGGCCAGGGTGGCCGAGGGTTTGATGCGGGAAAGGCGGGCGGCGGTGTTCATGATGGGGGCTCGACCTCGGGGGAGTAATTTTTTTTCCTCTCTAGGGCATTTCCTGGGGGAGGTAAATACAGGCCCGCCAAGGGTTTTGCAACAAAGACGGCGATTGGCGGAGTCTCCCGGCCCCTGGCAATTTTTCCAGACTTTTTTTATACATCATGGAGAACGCGACCCGCCTCGTGTTCCCCGGTTTTCCCTCGTTGCCCATTCTCGATCTGACAACGGAGCGCACGTCCATGAGCGAAGCCAAGGTTCCGGCCGGTCTGCCCAAGGTCTCCATTTCCGAAAACGCCCGCATCGTCCTGGAGCGGCGCTACCTGCGCAAGGACGAGGCGGGCAAGGCCTGCGAGACCCCCACGGAACTGTTCTGGCGCGTGGCCCGGGCCATCGCCTCCGAGGAGGCCAAGTACAAGAAGACCTCCATCCCGGCCGAGGACCTGGCCCGGCGCTTCTACGACCTGCTCACCAGCTTCAAGTTCCTGCCCAATTCGCCCACGCTCATGAACGCGGGCACGGACCTGGGCCAGCTGGCGGCCTGCTTCGTGCTGCCCGTGGGCGACAGCATGGAGGAGATCTTCGACGCGGTGAAGTACGCCGCGCTCATCCACAAGTCCGGCGGCGGCACGGGCTTCTCCTTCTCGCGGCTGCGGCCCAAGGCCGCGCGCGTGGGCAGCACCGGCGGCATCGCCTCGGGCCCCATCTCGTTCCTGCGCATCTTCAACACCGCCACCGAGCAGGTGAAGCAGGGCGGCACCCGGCGCGGGGCCAACATGGGCATCCTGCGCGTGGACCATCCGGACATCCTGGAGTTCATCAAGGCCAAGGAGCGCGAGGGCGAGCTCAACAACTTCAACCTCTCCGTGGGCCTCACCGAGCGCTTCATGCAGGCCGTGGACAAGGACGAGGAATACGAGCTGGTGGCTCCGCACACCAAACAGGTGAAGACGAAGCTCAAGGCCCGCGAGGTGTTCCAGCTCCTGGTGCGCAAGGCCTGGGAGTCCGGGGACCCGGGCATCGTGTTCCTGGACCGCATCAACCGCGACAACCCCACCCCGCACCTGGGCGAGATCGAGTCCACCAACCCCTGCGGCGAGCAGCCGCTGTTGCCCTACGAGGCCTGCAACCTGGGCTCCGTGAACCTGGCCCTCATGTGCAAGCCCGCCGCGGCCAAGGCCAAAACCAAAAAAGGCAAGAACGGCAAGCCCGAGGACCGGGTGGACTGGGACGAGCTCAAGCGCGTGGTGCACCTGGCCGTGCGCTTTTTGGACAACGTCATCGACGCCTCGCGCTATCCCCTGCCCCAGATCACGGACATGGTGCGCAGGAACCGCAAGATCGGCCTGGGCGTCATGGGCTTCGCGGACCTGCTCTTCCAGCTGGGCGTGCCCTACAACTCCCAGGAAGGCGTGAACCTGGGAGAGAAGCTCATGGAATTCGTGCAGTCCGAGGCGCGCAGCGCGTCCAAGACCCTGGCCAAGGAGCGCGGGGCCTTCCCGGAGTACGAGAAGTCCGTGTGGGGCAAGAAGAACCTGGGGCCGTACCGCAACGCCACCACCACGACCATCGCTCCCACGGGCACGCTCTCCATCATCGCGGGCTGCTCCTCGGGCGTGGAGCCGCTCTTTGCCCTCTCCTTCGTGCGCAACGTCATGGACAACGACCGGCTCGTGGAGTCCAACCCCTATTTCGAGGCCGCGCTCAAGGCGGCCCAGGCCCACAGCCCCAAGCTCATGGAGGAGGTGGCCAGGACCGGCTCGGTGCGGGGCATGAAGTTTTTGCCCGAGGACCTGCGCCGGGTCTATGTCACGGCCATGGACATCGAGCCCCTGTGGCACCTCAAGATGCAGGCCGCGTTCCAGAAATACACGGACAATGCCGTGTCCAAGACCGTGAACCTGCCCAACTCGGCCACCCAGGAAGACATCTGGGACATCTACTGGAAGGCCTACGAGTACGGCTGCAAGGGCGTCACGGTCTATCGCGACGGGTGCAAGGCGGCCCAGGTGCTCTGCACGGGCGACGGACAGGAGAAGAAGGACGGCGAGGGCAAGAAGAAGAGCATCGTCAAGGGACGGCCGGACGTGGTCTATGGCTTCACCCAGAAGGTGGAGACCGGCCTGGGCGTCTTGTACCTCACGGTGAACGAGGTGGACGGCAAGCCCTTCGAGGTCTTCGCCACCATCGGCAAGTCGGGCCGCTCCATCACGGCCAAGGCCGAGGCCATCGGCCGGCTCGTGTCGCTGGCCCTGCGCAGCGGGGTGGAGGTGCGCGAGATCGTGGGCCAGCTCAAGGGCATCGGCGGCGAGCACCCCAAGTTCCAGAAAAAGTACCTGGTGCAGTCCATCCCGGACGCCGTGGCCTACGTGTTCGAGAACCGCTACCTCAAGGGCCAGAACGTGGCCGTGGGCAACGGCAACGCCCTGGACAAGCCCACCTGCCCGGAATGCGGCGAGGAGCTGGTGTTCGAGGAAGGCTGCCACATCTGCAAGGCGTGCGGGTTCACGAAGTGCGGGTAAAATAAAACTTGGTGCTCCTGTGACAAATGCTCGCAATATTGAAGCCGTACGGCATATAATAGCAACGTTGTATGCCGCTCAAAATGCGCTGCGTAGCCTTGCCCCGGAATATAAATGGGCTGGCTTGGGCAATCTTCTTGGTGATTTTGGAGAGTTTATCGCTACGAATTTATTTCAAATGCAAAAAGCTCCTGCTGGCTCAGATGGATTTGACGCTATTTATAACGGCAAAACAGTCCAAATCAAAACAAATCACTCCTCAAACCCAATTGGCTTTCGAGGCACTGCTGAGTTAATGCTTGTGCTCCACGTTGATGATTCTGGAAATTATGAAGTTGTTTACTTCGGTCCATTCAAGTCCGTGCTGGCTGACTCTCGTCGTTCGGAACGCGACAATAAAAACATGATCACCCTGTCGAAACTGAAAAAGCTACAACTCAAAGTTGGATTTCCCAGCCCTGCCAGAGTGTCATAGGCCACTCATTCACCCGTTCACCGCCCTGGGCCGGACCTCTTCCTTGATGCGCTCGGCCAGATTCTCGTCCTCGGCCCTTTCCAGGTCAAAGCGCGTCTGGAGATTGAGCCAGACCTCGGGCGTGGTGCCGAAGTAGGCGGCCAGGCGCATGGCCGTGTCCACGCTCACCGCGCGGCGGCCGTGCACCAGGTCGTTGATGCGCTGGGCCGGGACGCGCAGGTCCAGGGCCAGCCGCGTCTGGCTGATGCCCAGCGGCTTCAAAAACTCCTCCAGAAGAATCTCGCCCGGATGAATGGGCGGCAGCTTTGCGGCCATGTGCGCCACCTCCTAATGATAGTCCACAATCTCCACGTCCCGGGCGTCGCTCCCGGTCCAGACGAAGCAGATCCGGTACTGGTCGTTGATCCGGACGCTGTGCTGCCCCTTGCGATCGCCCTTGAGCGCCTCCAGCCGGTTGCCGGGCGGCGTGCGCAAATCCTCCAGCCGCCGGGCCGCATCCAGCCAGACGAGCTTGCGCCGGGCCACGGCCAGGATGTCCGGCGGGAAACGGCGGGACGGCTCCCGCAGAAACACCCGCTCGGTCTCCTTGCAGCGGAAGGACTCGATCATGGGTCGTGCGTATCACGTGCCGCGTGACATGTAAAGTATGTGCATTCCCTGAGCAAACCCCGCACACGCCTGCCCAGATTTGCGCACCCTGGCCTTTCGTTTTCTAAGCACTCCAAAAATTCGCCTTTCTTTCCGATTTGTTAGGTTTTGGCACTGGTTTTGCCATGTATCCCCTGTCTTCGGGCTGGAGGGGGTTTTGCCCGGCGACGGAGCGCCTTATGTGGCCTCAATCCGCGATGATCCTGCTTCTGGCCCTGGCCGGCACGGGCTGCGCCGGCATGGACAATTCGTGGTATCCGGACTCCCACGGCCCGCGCCACGGATATTACGATTCCTGGTACAGCCCCGCGCCCGCGTACTATTCCTCGACCTATTACGTGGTCCGTCCGCCGCGCTACGCCCCGCCGCCCGCCCATCACCGGCCCCCGGCCCCGCCGCAGCGCCACGAATACCACGGCGACCGCGACGGCCGCCACGGCGGCCCCCGGCCGGACATGCACCACAACCAGCCGCCCAGGGCCCAGCACGGCGGCTCCCGGCCCGGTCCCGGCCCGCAGCATGCGGACAGCCAGCCGCGGCCGGACCGCAGCCCCCAGCCCGGCTTCCATTCCCAGGAACCGCGGCCGGGCCGCTGAGCAGGACGCGATTTCCGTGTGACGTTTTCCCAGGTGGCGCGTATGATGAACAATGAACCCCGGCGTTGATGCCGGGCACGAAACCCAAGGAGGACGCATGTTCCGCTGCAAGCATCTGCTGGCCGCCGTCCTGGCCCTGGCCCTGGCCGCCCCGATTCCGGCCCTGGCCCAGACCAGCCAGGACAAGGCGGCCAAAACCGAGGAAAAGGCTTTGGAGAAAACCACGCGCACCGACGAACAGGTGCAGACCCAGGCCGGCAAGGGCCATGACCAGGCCGTGGAGCAGGGCCAGCAGAAGGTGATCCGTACCGAGGAAAAAGCCCAGGAAAAGATCCGCAAGACCGAGGAAAAGGGCGACAAGGGAAACAAGGGCAAGAACGAGGACAAGGGCAAGCCGGACAAGGCCGCCAAGTCCAAGAAAAAGAACAAGTAGCCTCGACTCCCTCCTCTCTGCGTAAGGCTCCGCCCTGGCGGAGCCTTACTATTTTCTAATTCAAATCCAGCTTTTTTGAAATGTTGCCGTAATGTGGCGGTGCTAGACCGAGCCCGCGCAACGTTGCATGGCCGCAGGCGAGATGGTCCCGCAGCGGCCTGAACACACAAGGAGGCGCCCCATGATCCGCATCAAGACGCTGCTGGCGGCGGTTCTGGCCCTGTCCCTGGCCCTGGCTGTTCCGGCCCTGGCCCAGACCAATACGGACACGGCCACGGACATGACCCAGTCCCAGACCGTGAAGAAGAGCGCCAAGAAGAAGGCCCAGGCCAAAAAAGCCCCGGCCAAGAAGAAGGCGGCCAAGAAAAAGGACGCCAATTCCTAGCCCCGGCGAGCAAACAGGAAGCCCCGCTTGCGCGGGGCTTTTTTGTTTTCGCGGAACGCGGCGGCGAAGCCGCCTAGATGCGCTTGGCGATGGCCAGCACCGTACCCGCGTAGGCGCGGTCGTGGTTGTAGCGCATGATGACCCGCATCTGGCCCGTGTGGTTGAGCCCCTTTCGCCAGCCCGCGTTCTTCAGGTAGTTGGCCGTGCTGTGGATGGCGTCGGCCGGGTCGAAGAGGTCCACCCTGCCGTCGCGGTCGCCGTCCACCCCGAGCTTGAGCACGTTGGTGGGCATGAACTGGCACAGGCCGATGGCCCCGTAGATCGAGCCCGGCACCACCACCGGGTCCACGCGGTTGGCCCAGGAATGCTCCAGGAAGGCCTTGAGCTCGTCGTAGGCCCAGTCCGCCTTCTGCTCCTGGCGCATCTTGAGCCACTCCACCTGGGCCGGGGTGGGCCCAAGGTCGTCCAGGAAACCCTGCACCACCTCGTAGTCCCGGGCCGCGGCCATGCTGGCCAGCACCGTGAGCGCAGGCCGCTCGCCGCAGTACTTGCCGAGCTTGGTCTCCACCATGAGGATGGCCGTGACCACCTGGCGCGGCAGGCCGTAGCGCTTCTCGGCCGCGGCCAGGGCCTTGGCGTTGGCCTTCATGAAGGCCGCGATCTCGGCCCGGCGTTCGGGCGTGAGCCAGGTCTCCCAGATGGTCTTGTGCGGGCCGGGCTGCGGGGCCACGGGCGGCAGGTACTTGGTCTTGTAGAGGGCGCGCAGCTTCTTGCCCATGCTGGCCGGGTCGAAGCGCACCTCGGGCCGGGAGAACAGGGCCTCCAGGGCCGCCTTGTCCAGGCCGTCGGCCTCCAGCTGTTCCAGGAGCCAGGCCCAGGCCGGGTCCGGGCCGGGCTGCGGGGCCTGCAGCTCCATGCGCACCTGGTCCCGGTCCAGCACGCCGTTCTCGGCCGCCAGGCGCAGTTCCTCGGCCGCGGCGGCCCGGGGCGCCAGAAGCAGGAGCGCGAACAGGGCGGCCAGCGTCTTCATGCGAAGACCACGGTCTTGTTCTGGTGCACGATGATCCGGTCCTCCAGGTGCCAGCGCACGGCTCGGGCCAGGACCTGGCGCTCCAGGTCGCGGCCCAGGTCCTTCAGGTCAGCCACCTGGTGCCGGTGGCTGACCCTGGCCACATCCTGCTCGATGATGGGGCCGCCGTCCAGCTCCTCGGTGACGTAGTGGGCCGTGGCCCCGATGATCTTCACCCCGCGCTCGCGGGCCTGGCCGTAAGGGTCCGCGCCCACGAAGGCGGGCAGGAAGGAATGGTGGATGTTGATGATGGACTCGGGCCAGCGGGAAACGAAGTCCGCGGACAGGATCTGCATGTAGCGGGCCAGCACCAGCAGGTCGGCCTTGCCCTCCAGGAGCTCCAGCAGGCGCGCCTCGGTTTCGGCCTTGTCGCCGTTGCCGGGCACGTAGTGGAAGGGCACGCCGAAGGCCTCCACCTGCTCGCGCAGCACCGGATGGTTGCTCACCACCAGGCCCACCTTGCAGTCCAGCTCGCCGCGGGACCAGCGCCAGAGCAGCTCCAGCAGGCAGTGCTCCTGGCTGGACACGAGCAGGGCCACGTTCTTGGGGTCGCTGGAATAGCTGATGCGCCAGTCCATGTCGAAACGGGCGGCGATGACCTCGGCAAAGGCCGCCTCCAGGGCCGGGCGGGTCACGTCCAGGCGCGGGGTCTGGAACTCCAGGCGCATGAAGAAGCTGCCGCCCTCGGGGTCCGTGGAGTACTGGTCCAGGGCCGTGATGTTCACGCCGTGGGAATAGAGGAAATTGGTGACCGAGGCCACGATGCCGGGCCGGTCCGGACAGGTGATGCGCAGCCGCGCCACGGAGTTCTCGCCCATGGCGGCCTTGTAGCCGAGTGGCCGCGAAAAGGCCAGAGAGCGGCAGGCCCGCGGCGCGCGGATGTGTGAAATTTTGCGGAGCCGTGTGCAATTTTCTGTGCAGGATCTTGCATCGCGGCCAGAGCGGAAATCATCTTTTCTTGTTATTCAAGCTTGTTGCAACTTTGGCACCGGCCTTGCTTTAAGACAGCCAACAGGGCCGATCCTGGTCCTGGCAGCAAACGGTCACAGCGGTTCACACCCAACCCCCCTCCTCGAAGCGCCCCGCCCCCAGCGGGGCGCTTCCCTTTGGCGGCCCGGTATCGTATGAGCGCAGACATGGCGCGCACGAAAATCCTCCGCGACCCCATGAACGGGCTCACCCACTGCATCGGGGCCGGGCTCTCGGTGCTGGGCCTGGTGCTCCTCATCCTCAAGTCCGCGGCCCCGGCCAGGCCCTGGCACCTGGCCACCTTCTCGCTCTTCGGCGCGGGCCTCATCCTGCTCTACACGGCCAGCACCCTGTACCACTGGCTGCCCCTGTCCGAGGCCGGGGTGCGCCGCCTGCGCCGCCTGGACCACGCCATGATCTTCGTGCTCATCGCGGCCACCTACACGCCCATCTGCCTCATCCCCCTGCGCGGCCCCTGGGGCTGGTCCCTGTTCGGGGTCATCTGGGGCCTGGCGCTCTCGGGCATCGGCATGAAGCTCTTCTGGCTGCACGCCCCGCGCTGGCTCTCCACGGGCATCTACCTGGTCATGGGCTGGCTCTGCCTCGTGGCGGTCTGGCCCATGATCCAGACCATGCCGCAGGGCGCCCTGCTCTGGCTGGCCGCGGGCGGGCTGTCCTACTCCCTGGGCGGGGTGGTCTACGCCCTGAAGCGGCCCGACCCCTGGCCCGGCACCCTGGGCTTCCACGAGATCTTCCATCTCCTGGTCCTGGCCGGGAGCGCGGCCCACTTCTGGGTCATGTACGGCTACGTGGCGCACCTGGGCTGACGGATTTTACAAACCCCCCGGGCCGCGCTAGAAATCCCGCACCATGGTCGAGGCCAGACACCTGTCCTGCTCCTTCGGCTCCCAGTGGGCCCTCAAGGACATCTCCTTCTCGCTGGGCAAGGGCGAGTTCCTTTTCCTCACCGGGCATTCCGGCGCGGGCAAGACCACGCTCCTGCGCCTGCTCTACGCGGCCCTGCCCGTGACCCGCGGGCGGCTCTCGGTCTGCGGCTTCGAACTGAGCCGCCTGCCCCGGGCCAAGGTGCCGGACCTGCGGCGCAAGATCGGGGTGGTCTTCCAGGACTTCAAGATCCTGCCCCAGCGCACGGTCTATCAGAACGTGGCCCTGGCCCTGGAGGTCCGCGGCATGGCCCGCCACCTCCTGGACCGCCGGGTGCGGGCCGTAATCCGGGCCCTGGGCCTGGAGTCCAAGGCCTACTCCACCTGCGACAGGCTCTCGGGCGGCGAACAGCAGCGCGTGGCCATCGCCCGCTCCATGGTCACCAACCCGAACCTCATCCTGGCCGACGAGCCCACCGGCAACCTGGACCAGGACCTGACCACGCACCTCATGGGCATCTTCCGCCAGTTCCACTCCTACGGGGCCTCGGTGATCATGGCCACGCACAACCGGGAGATCCTGGACATGGTGCCCGGCGCGCGCATCCTGCACCTGGAGGAGGGCTGCGCCGTGGAGAGCACGGCTGACGAGGCCTGCCCGGCCGAGCCCCCCGCCGCAGAGATCGAGGAGGACCTGTGATCGCCAGCGTCCTGCGCCTCACCCTGCGCGGCCTGCGCGACATGGCCCTGCACCCCTGGGCCCAGGTCTTCACCCTGGCCGCCGTGACCCTGGTCACGCTCCTGGCCGGGCTCTTCCTCATGCTCGTGTACAACGTGAACCAGGAACTCCTGCGCAACCGCGGCCAGGTCCAGTTCCAGGTCTATTGGAAGCCCGGCGCGCCCGCGGCCGCGGTGGAAAAGCAGTGGGAGGACATGAGGCGGCTGGAGGGGCTCAAGACCATGGACACCTACACGCCCAAGCGCGCCCTGGCCGATCTGGCCGGAGCCCTGGGCGAGGCCGGCGACTTCGGCTGGCTCGAAGGCCAGAACCCCCTGCCCTACTCGGCCACCCTGTCCTTCGCCCTGCCCGCGGACAAGCTGGCGGAGGGCTGGAACCTGGCCCTGCTGGCGCGGCTCAAGAACATGGACCACGTGGACAAGGTCCACTTCAATCCCCTGCAGATGGACCTGGCCAAGGGCTGGATCAGCCTGACCCGGGCCGTGGTCTGGCCGGTCATCGGCTTCCTGGCCCTGATCGTGGCCCTGGTGGTCTCCAACACCATCCGCCTGGCCCTGCTCACGCGCATGGACGAGGTGGAGATCCTGTCCCTGGTGGGCGCGCGGCCCTGGTACATCCGCTGGCCGCTTTTGACCGGCGGGGCCGTGCAGGGGCTGCTCGGCAGCCTCCTGGCCCTGGCGGGCCTGAAGCTCGTGCAGGTGACCCTGGCCGACGCCCTGAACTTCCCGCCGCTCTTCCTGCGGATCGACTACCTGCCCGCTTCCCAGGCCGTGCTGCTCTGCTCGGTGGTCACCGTGGTGGGCCTGGTGAGCAGCTTCGTGGCCGTGCGCAAATAACTGGAACGCTGGCCCCTGCGGGCCGTTCAAAAACCGCGGGGGCAAAGCGCGAAAAACCGCAAGCCCGACGCGTATCCCATATGCGCGAGGGCTTGCGGTTTTTGAGCAACGCGGCCGGCGCGGTTTTTTCAACGGCCTCTACAGCTCGGGCGCGAACGGCGGCACCAGGCAGACGATGCGCAGGGGCTCGGCGCCCGTGTTCTCGATGCAATGTTCCTCGTCGGGCGCGATGTAGAGCACGGCGCCCGGGCCGAAATCCACGGGCTGGCCGTCCTTGAGGATGCGGCCCGTGCCGGAGAACACGAACTGCTCGTGCTCCCAGGGGTGGTGGTGGGCCGGGATCACCGCGCCCGGGGCCACCTCGATCATGCGCATGCAGAAGTTGACCGCCCCGTCGGCCTTGCCCAGGAGCACCCTGCCCGTGACCCCTGCCCCGGCCACGGGCAGGACCCGCGGCGGCACCTCGCCATAGCTCTGCAACACCTTCATGTTCATCCTCCAGGGTTGTCGGCCCGGGAAATCCGCCGGGCCTGACCCCGGAATAGCCCGGACGGAGCGCTTTTTGAAGGCCCGCCCGGACCGGGGCTTTCAAAATCCTGGACCCTGGCCGCGAGTTGTATCATGCTGGCGCATGCCGCCGGGCCCCGCTCCGGCGGGACAGCCGCACCACAAGGAGAAGACCATGCGCAGCACAAGAATGACCGGAGGACTGGAAAAGGCCCCCCACCGCTCCCTGCTCCAGGCCATGGGCCTGACCCGCGAGGAAATGGACCGCCCGCTCATCGGCGTATGCAACGCCTTCAACGAGGTCATTCCGGGCCACGTGCACCTGCGCCAACTGACCCAGGCCGTGAAGGACGGGGTGCGCTCCGCGGGCGGCGTGCCCCTGGAGTTCCCGGCCATCGGCGTGTGCGACGGCCTGGCCATGAACCACGAGGGCATGAAGTTCAGCCTGCCCAGCCGCGAGATCATCGCGGACTCCATCGAGATCATGGCCACGGCGCATCCCTTCGACGCCCTGGTCTGCGTGGCCAGCTGCGACAAGATCATCCCGGGCATGCTCATGGCCATGCTGCGGCTCAACATCCCGGCCCTGCTCGTGTCCGGCGGCCCCATGCTGGCCGGGCGCTTCCAGAAGAAGGGCGCGGACCTCATCACGGTCTTCGAGGCCGTGGGCCGGGTCAAGGCCGGAACCCTTGATGAGGAAGGCCTGGCCGAGATGGAGGCCTGCGCCTGCCCCACCTGCGGCTCCTGCTCGGGCATGTTCACAGCCAACACCATGAACTGCCTGGCCGAGGGCATGGGCCTGGCCCTGCCCGGCAACGGCACCATCCCGGCCGTGCTGGCGGCCCGTACCCGGCTGGCCAAGGCCTCGGGCATGCAGATCATGGAGCTGCTCAAGAAGGACCTCAAGCCGCGGGACATCGTCACGGAAAAAAGCGCGAAAAACGCCGTGGCCCTGGACATGGCCCTGGGCGGGTCCACCAACACCGTGCTCCACCTGCCCGCGGTGTTCCGCGAGGCCGGGCTCACCGTGGACCTGACCCTGTTCGACGCCACCAGCAGGAAGACCCCGAACCTCTGCAAGATCTCCCCCGCGGGCCACCACCACATCGAGGACCTGGACGCCGCGGGCGGCATCCAGGCCGTACTCTCCGAGCTGGTGCGCGGCGGGTTCGCGGACGGGTCGGCCATGACCGCCACGGGCAGGACCGTGGCCGAGAACCTTGCGGACCTGAAGGTCCGGGTGCTCGACCCGGACGTGATCCGGCCCCTGGAACAGCCCTATTCGGCCGAGGGCGGCATCGCCATCCTCTTCGGCAACATCGCGCCCCAGGGCTGCGTGGTGAAGCAGGCCGCCGTGGCCCCGGAAATGATGCGGCGCACCGGCACGGCCCGGCCCTTCGACTCCGAGGAGGACGCCGTGGCCGCCATCCTTGGCGGCAGGATCGCCAAGGGCGACGTGGTGGTCATCCGCTACGAAGGCCCCCGGGGCGGTCCGGGCATGCGCGAGATGCTCACGCCCACCTCGGCCATCGCGGGCATGGGCCTGGGCTCGGACGTGGCCCTGATCACGGACGGCCGCTTCTCCGGCGGCACGCGCGGGGCGGCCATCGGCCACGTCTCGCCCGAGGCCGCCTCGGGCGGCCCCATCGGCCTGGTGCAGGACGGCGACCAGATCCGCATCGACATCCCGGCCCGCAGCCTGGAGCTGCTGGTGGACGCGGCCGAGCTGGACAAGCGCCGCGCCGCCTGGAAGCCCAAGGAAAAGCCCATCGCCTCGCCGTTCCTGCGGCGCTATGCGGCGCGGGTCAGCTCCGCGGCCCAGGGAGCCGTGCTGGAGGGCTGATGCGGGACATCGCCAAGTTCATTTACGGGTTCAAACGGTTCCAGAACAGCTACTTCTGCGGCGACGCCGAGGTCTTCGAGCGCCTGCGCTCGGGCCAGAACCCGCGGGCCCTGGTCATCGGGTGCAGCGATTCGCGCGTGGACCCGGCCATTGTCATGGATTGCTCGCCCGGAGACCTCTTCGTGGTGCGCAACGTGGCCAACCTGGTGCCGCCGCACGAGTCCGACTCCAGCCACCACGGCGTGAGCGCGGCCCTGGAATACGCGGTGCGCGTGCTCCTGGTGGAGCACGTCATCGTCATGGGCCACAGCGGCTGCGGCGGCATCCACGCCCTCATGCGGCAGGACTTCGCCCAGGCCGGGGACTACCTGCCGCGCTGGATCGCCATCGGCCGGCGGGCCAGGGAGCAGGTCCTGGCCGAGCTGCCGGACAAGGCCCCGCACCTCCAGGAACGGGCCTGCGAACAGGCCGCCATCCTGGTCTCCCTGGAAAACCTGCTCACCTTCCCCTGGGTGCGCGAGCGCGTGGAGGCGGGCAACCTGCTCCTGCACGGCTGGTACTTCGACCTGGAGCGCGGCGAACTCTTGAGCTACCTGCCCCAGTCCGGCCAGTTCGAGCCCCTGGTGCCCCACTGCGGACGGGACTAGGCCCAGCTTCTGCGGCTCAGGAGATTGTAGGAGCGCAGGCCGTGCACGGCCTGAGCCAGGGGATTCTGGAAAAGCCGCATCAGGCCGGACAGGCCCGGGGGCCCGATCCAGCCCAGGAGCCCGAACAGGGTCCAGCGCAGCCGGTCGGCGGCCCGGAACTCGGGCAGGATGTCCCGGCCCAGGGCCGCGGCATAGGCCGGACCCGCGGCCGCGCCGCCCCGGATCTCCCCCAGCGCGGCCTGGGCCGCCAGACGGCCCGTGCTCGCGGCATAGAAGATCCCCTCGCCCAAGAGCGGCTCCACCATGCCCGCCGCATCCCCGGCCAGAAGTACGCGGCCGCCGAAAGGCCGCTCGATCCAGTTGCCGTAGGGCAGAGGGTGGCCGTGCAACGCGGGGCGGGCGCTTTCCGGCAGGCCCAGAAAGTCTAGAAATTTTCTAAAGAGTGCAGCCGGGTCCTTGTCCACGCGCAGCAGGCCGCAGAGACCCAGCACGTGGCCGTCGGAATTGGGAAAGACCCAGCCGTAGCCGTTGCGCGCGCAGCCCGCGTAGAGCCGGGGGATGCCCGGGGCGTTGGGCAGCGCGCCGGAGGGGACGAAGATCTCCAGGGCCGCGGCCAGGTTGCGCCGCCAGGCCCGGGGGTCCGGGAACAGGGCCTTGCGCAGCACGCTGCCTGCCCCGTCCGCGCCGATCACGACCCGGCCCCGGAACGCCTCGCCTCCGGCCGTGCGCACCTCGCCCGCGGCCGGGTCGCAGCTGGTCACGGCCAGCCCCGGGAAGAACGCGGCCCCGGCGGCCAGGGCCAAGCCCAGCAGCCGGTGGTCCAGGACCCGGCGCTTCACCAGCCGGAAGGGGTGCGGCGCGCTCCCGGCGGCCAGGACGCGCTCCCGGTGCCGGATCTCGAAGCCCGCGGTCTCGAAGTCCACCACCCCGTCCAGCGCGCCGGGGCCGAAGGTGCAGGCCAGCTCGCGGCAGGTCTTCCAGGTGAGCAGGCCGCCGCAGAGCTTGGGCCTGGGAAATTGGCGGCGATCCAAAAGAGCCACGGAGAGCCCGGCCCGGGCCAGGGTCGCGGCCGCGGAACTCCCGGCCGGACCGGCCCCGGCCACCACCACGTCGAACGTGCGGATCATGGCCCGGGAGCATTACAGACCGGAGCGGCCCGAGGCAAGGCCCGGCCGCGGCCAGGGCCCTTGAATATTTCCGGACAAACGGGCAGAACAGGCCCCTTGCCCGGGAAAACACCATGAACCGCACCCTCACCGCCGACCTCCTGCTCCTGCTCACGGCCCTGATCTGGGGCTGCGCCTTCGTGGCCCAGCGCCTGGGCATGGAGCACATGGGGCCTTTCACCTACAACGGGGTGCGCTTCGCCCTGGGCTCCCTGGCCCTGGCGCCGCTCTTCCTGCGCCTGGAGCGCGGGGAGCGCGGCCGTACGCTGCGCCGTCCCCCCCTGGGCCTGACCCGGGGCGGCCTGCTCCTGGGCCTGGTGCTCTTCGCCGGGGCCACGCTCCAGCAGCAAGGGCTGGTCTCCACCAGCGCGGGCAAGGCCGGGTTCATCACCGGCCTGTACGTGGTCCTGGTGCCCATGCTGGGGCTCTTCCTGGGCCAGAGGGCCGGGCTCTTCACCTGGATCGGCGCGGCCCTGGCCGCCGCGGGCCTCTACTTCCTGTCCGTGACCGCGGACTTCTCCGTGGAGCCCGGCGACCTGCTCGTGTTCATCGGCGCGTTCTTCTGGGCCGGGCATGTGCTCTTCATCGGCTGGCTCACCCCGGGCCTCACCGCGGGCCAGGCCGTGCGGCTCTCCAGCATCCAGTTCGCGGCCTGCGCGGTGTTGAGCCTCGCCGCGGCCTTCGCCCTGGAGGAGGTGTCCCTGGCGGGCATCCTGGAGGGCGCGGGTCCCATCCTCTACGGCGGCCTCATGTCCGTGGGCGTGGCCTACACCCTCCAGGTGGTGGCCCAGCGCGACGCCAACCCGGCCCACGCCGCCATCATCCTGAACATGGAGACGGTCTTCGCCGCCCTGGCCGGGGTGCTCTTCCTGGACGAGGGCATGGGCCTGCGCGCGCTTTTCGGCTGCGGCCTCATGCTGGCGGGCATGCTCCTGTCCCAACTCAAGCCTTGACGCGGACCCGGTTTTCCCCAAGGATGGCCCTTCCGAGGCGCACCATGAGCATACTTTTCGACACCCCCGTCCCCTTCTACAAGATGCAGGGCTGCGGCAACGACTTCGTGGTCATCGACAACCGCGCCCTGAAACTGCCCCAGGAACGCATGGCCGGCTGGGCCGTGAAGGTCTGCCGCCGCGCCTTCGGCGTGGCCGCCGACGGCCTGTTCTTCCTGGAGGACGCCCCGGCCGGGTCCGGCCTGGCCTATCGCTGGCACTTCTACAACTCCGACGGCTCGCGGGCCGAGATGTGCGGCAACGCCGCGCGCTGCGCCGCGCGCCTGGCCCACGCCATCGGCCTGGCCCCGGAAAGCCACAGCTTCGGCACGGACGCCGGGCCCATCGCCGCGCAGGTCTTCCCGGACACAGGCCTGGTCAAGGTCCAGCTCACCCCGCCCCGGGACCTGACCCTGGACATCGACCTGAGCCTGGACGCGGACATCCTGCGCGTGCACTTCGTGGTCATGGGCGTGCCCCACGCCGTGCTCTTCGTGGAGGACATCTCGGTCGCCGACGTGGCCCGGCTGGGCCGCGAGGTCCGCTACCACGGCCAGTTCGCGCCCGCGGGCACCAACGTGAACTTCGTCCAGGTCCTGGACGCCGAGACCATGCTCCTGCGCACCTACGAGCGCGGGGTGGAGGCCGAGACCTACGCCTGCGGCACGGGCGCGGCCGCCTCCCAGATCATCGCCTCGGCCCTGGGCCGCACCGGACCCTCGGCCCGCATCACCACCACCGGCGGCGAGACCCTCGGCGTGAGCCTGGAGGACGGCAAGGTCTTTCTCCAGGGGGCGGCCGAGCTCACCTTCCGGGGCGAATTCTACGCCAAGGCCCTGGGCCTGGAAGGAATCTGACCCATGCCCGTACGCCCCAAGGAGCGCTTCCTGGTCTTCGGCTCCCCGCTCATCGGCGAGGCCGAGATCGAAGAGGTGGTGGGCAGCCTCAAGTCCGGCTGGCTCGGCACCGGCCCCAAGGTCACCCGTTTCCAGCAGGAGTTCGCGGCGTACGTGGGCGCGCCACAAGCCGCGGCCCTGAACTCCTGCACCGCGGCCCTGCACCTGGCCCTGGTGGCCCTGGACCTGAAACCCGGCGACGAGGTCATCACCACGCCGCTCACTTTCTGCGCCACGGTGAACGCCATCCTGCACGCGGGCGGCACGCCCGTGCTGGCCGACGTGGACCCCTCCAGCCAGAACATCGACCCCGAGCGCGTGCGCGAGAAGATCACCCCGCGCACCCGCGCCATCCTGCCCGTGCACTTCGCGGGACGGCCCTGCGACATGGACGCCCTCTGCGCCCTGGCCCGGGAGCACGGCCTGGCCCTGGTGGAGGACTGCGCCCACGCCATCGAGACCACCTGGCGCGGCCGCCACGCCGGGACCTTCGGGGACTTCGGCTGCTTCAGCTTCTACGTGACCAAGAACGTCATCACCGGCGAGGGCGGCATGGTCACGGCCAACGATCCCGAGCGCCTGGCCAGGATCAAGATCCTGGGCCTGCACGGCATGTCGGCCGACGCCTGGAAACGCTTCGGGGACGAGGGCTACAAGCACTATTACGTGGTGGAGGCCGGGTTCAAGTACAACATGATGGACCTCCAGGCCGCCATCGGCATCCACCAGCTGGCCCGGGTGGAGGAGAACCTGGTGCGCCGCCAGGCGATCTGGGCCGCCTACGACCGGGCCTTCGCGGACCTGCCCGTGACCCTGCCCGCGGCCGAGGAGCCGGACACGCGCCACGCCCGGCACCTCTACACCATCCAGGTGGACGAGAAGCGCTGCGGGGTGTCCCGCGACGACTTCCTCACCCGCATGACCCGCGAGGGCATCGGCGTGGGCGTGCACTACCTGTCCCTGCCCGAGCACCCCTACTACCGGGAGCGCTTCGGCTGGCGGCCCGAGGACTGGCCCCAGGCCATGGCCCTGGGCCGCTCCACCGTGAGCCTGCCCCTCTCGGCCAAGCTCACGGACGCCGACGCGGCCGACGTGGCCGAGGCCGTGCGCCTGAGTCTGACGCGGGGCTAGCCGTGTTGCGCGTGCTCATCATCGGGGCCGGGGGCCACGGCCAGGTGGCCGCGGACATCCTCCTGGCCATGCGCGACGCGGGCGAGGAGATCGCGCCCCTGGGCTTCCTGGACGCCAACCCCAATCTCGCCGGGACCAGCGTGCTGGGCCTGCCCGTGCTGGGCCACGACGAGGACCTGGCCGCCACGCCGCACGACGCCGTGCTCGTGGCCCTGGGCGAGAACGACCGGCGGCGGCGGGTTTTCGAGGAACTTTCGCGGGCGGGCGAGCGCTTGGCCCTGGCCGTGCATCCCACGGCCGTCCTGGGCCGGGACGTGCGCCTGGGGCCGGGCTGCATGGTCTGCGCCCGAGCCGTGGTGAACACCGGCGCGCGCGTGGCCGAAAACTGCATCCTGAACACCGGCTGCGTGGTGGAGCACCACTGCGCCGTGGGCGCGCACGCCCACATCGGGCCGGGCGCGGTGCTGGGCGGGGGCTGCGCCGTGGGAGCCGGGGCCCTGGTGGGCCTGGGCGCGGCCGTGCTGCCCCTGGTGCGCATCGGGGAATGGGCCGTGGTGGGGGCCGGAGCGGTGGCGCCCCGGGACGTGCCCGACAAGGCCACGGTCAAGGGACCGGCGGCCCGCTGAACAGGAGAAACGCATGCAAGCCTTGCTCGTGGTGGACATCCAGGCCGACTATTTCCCGGACGGGGCCATGGAGCTTTCCGGGGCCGACCAGGCCGGGGCCAACGCGGCCCGGTTGCTCTTCGCCTTCCGCGCCAGGCAGCTGCCCGTGTTCCACGTGCGCCACGTGTCCGTGCGCCAGGGCTCGACCTTTTTCCTGCCCGGCACCCCGGGCGCGGAAATCCACCCCCTGGTGGCCCCGGCCCGGGACGAGACCGTGGTCACCAAGCACTTCCCCAACAGCTTCCGCGAAACCCCGCTCCTGGGGCTGCTGCGCGAAGCCGGGGTGCGTGAACTGCTCATCTGCGGCATGATGACCCACATGTGCGTGGACGCCACGGTGCGCGCGGCCTTCGACCTGGGCTTCGGCTGCACCGTGGCCCCGGACGCCTGCGCCACCCGCGACCTCTCCTACCAGGGCCGCATCATCCCGGCCGAACACGTGCACGGGGCCTTCCTGGCGGCCCTGGGCGCGGTCTATTGCCGCCTGGCCTGTACCCAGGAATGCCTGAGCCTGCTGGAGGCCGCGGACTAGGCGTTGCGGGGGAGGGGGCCCGGGGCAATCTCCCTTTGGGAAAAGGGGGGCTGCCCCGGAACTCCTGCCCCATGAGCGACATCCTCGAATACGTCCGCGCCCTGCTGGCCTCCCCTCGCCTGGGGGCCCAGGTGGCGCACCACCGCCTGCTGCCCGGCTCCCCGGCGCACACCGCCGATCCCGTGCGGCCCTTCAGCGCCCCGCTGCGCGGCCTGCTGGCCGAACGCGGCATCGAGGCCCTGTACGAACACCAGGCCCGGGCCGCGGACCTGATCCGCGCCGGACGCCACGTGGTGGTCTCCACGCCCACGGCCAGCGGCAAGACCCTGGTCTATAACCTGCCGGTCATCGAAGAGGCCCTGCGCAATCCGGACGCCAAGGCCATCTATCTCTTCCCGCTCAAGGCCCTGGCCCAGGACCAGCTGCGGGCCTTCCGGGAGCTGGCCGGGCCCCTGCCGCGGGAGCGCAGGCCCACGGCCGAGGTCTATGACGGCGACACCAGCCCCTCGCGCCGGGCGCGCATCCGCAAGACCCCGCCCAACGTGCTCCTGACCAACCCCGAGATGGTCCACCTCTCGCTCCTGCCGCACCACGGGACCTGGGCCGGGCTTTTCGCCGGGCTGACCCACGTGGTGGTGGACGAGGTGCACACCTACCGCGGCGTGCTGGGCGCGCACATGGCCTGCCTGTTCCGGCGCTTTTTGCGGGTCTGCGCCCTGTACGGGGCCTCGCCTTCGTTCGTGTTCTGCTCGGCCACGGTGGGCAACCCGGCCGAACTCTGCCGGGCCCTCACCGGCCTGTCCGTGGAGCCGGTGACCGCCTCGGGCGCGCCCCAGGGCGGCCGCCACGTGGTCTTCCTCAACCCGGCCGACGGCGCGGCCCAGGCCGCCATCCAGCTGCTCCAGGCGGCCCTGGCCCGCAACCTGCGCACCATCGTCTATTGCCAGTCGCGCAAATTGACCGAGCTGGTGGCCCTCTGGGCCGCGGAGCGCTCCGGCCCGTACAAGGAGCGCATCAGCGCCTACCGCGCGGGCTTCCTGCCCGAGGAGCGCCGCGACATCGAGGCCCGCATGGCCACGGGCGAGCTGCTGGCCGTGATCTCGACCAGCGCCCTGGAACTGGGCATCGACATCGGCGGCCTGGACCTCTGCATCCTGGTGGGCTACCCGGGCACGGTCATGGCCACGCTCCAGCGCGGCGGCCGCGTGGGCCGCAGCACCCGCGACTCGGCCGTGGTCCTGGTGGCGGGCGAGGACGCCCTGGACCAGTATTTCATGCGCCACCCCGAGGACTTCTTCGCCCGGCCCCCGGAATCGGCCATCGTGAACCCGCACAACCCCGTGATCCTGGACCGCCACCTGGTCTGCGCCGCGGCCGAGCTCTCCCTGCGGCTGAGCGAGCCCTACCTGGCCGAGGCCCCGGTGCGCCGGCGGCTCGACCACCTGCTCGACGCGGGGCGGCTCTTCCTCACGGCCGACGGCAAGGAGGCGGCCCCGGGCCGCAAGCGGCCGCACCGCGACCTGGACCTGCGCGGGGCGGGCAAGAGCCTGCACATCGAGGACCGGAACACGGGCGCGGAGATCGGCACCATCGACCTGTTCCGGGCCTTCCGCGAGACCCACCCGGGCGCGGTCTATCTGCACCGGGGCCAGAGCTGGGTGGTCTCGGACCTGGACCTGGAAACCGGCCGGGTCCTGGCCCGGGCCGAGCGCGTGGCCTACTACACCCGGGTCCGCGGGCACAAATCCACGGAGATCCTGGAGGTGTACCACCGCGCCGCGGCCTTCGGCTGCCGCGCGTCCTTCGGCAGGCTCAAGGTCACCGAGGAGATCACGGGCTTTGAAAAGCGCTCGGTGCGCGGGGGCAAGCTCCTGGGCGTGACCCCGCTGGAGTTCCCGCCCCTGGTCTTCGAGACCGAGGGCCTCTGGTTCGAGATCCCGGACGCCATCCGCCGGGCCGCGGAGGACGGCTTTCTCCACTTCATGGGCGGCATCCACGCCCTGGAGCACGCGGCCATCGGCATCCTGCCCCTGCTGGTCCTGGCCGACCGCAACGATCTGGGCGGCATCTCCACGCCCTTCCACCCCCAGGTGAACGCGGCCGCGGTCTTCATCTACGACGGCCTGCCCGGCGGCGCGGGGCTCACCCGCGAGGCCTTCCAGCGGGCCGAGGAACTCCTGGCCGCCACCCTGCGGGCCATCGAGGAATGCCCCTGCGAAACGGGCTGCCCGTCCTGCGTGCACTCGCCCAAGTGCGGCTCGGGCAACCGGCCCATTGACAAGGCCGCGGCCCGCTTCGTACTCCAGAGCATCCGCGAGGGCCGTCCTCCGGACATCGAGCCCCTGGAGGAAACGCCCGTGCCCGAACAGCCCCTGCTCCTGACCAAGGCCCTGCCCCGGCGCTTCGCCGTGCTCGACGTGGAGACCCGGCGCGGGGCCGACGAGGTGGGCGGCTGGAACCGCGCCGACCGCATGGGCGTGAGCATCGCCGTGGTCTGGGACTCGGAAGGGGGATGCTTCCGCGACTTTCCCGAGGAGGAGGTGGGCGAGCTGGCCCGCTACCTGCGCGGCTTCGACCTGGTGGTGGGCTTCAACGTGCGGCGCTTCGACTACGCCGTGCTGGAGGGCGTGGCGGGCGCGCCCTTCCGGGACCTGCCCACCCTGGACATGCTGGAAAAGGTGCACGAGCGCCTGGGCTACCGGCTCAAGCTGGACAACCTGGCCCAGGCCACCCTGGGCGCGGGCAAGTCCGCGGACGGGCTCATGGCGCTGGCCTGGTGGAAGGAAGGCCGCCTGGACCTGATCACCGAATACTGCCGCCAGGACGTGGCCGTGACCCGCGACCTCTACCTGCACGGCCGGGAGCACGGCCACGTGCTCTTCATGAACAAGGCCGGGCAGAAGGTCCGCCTGCCCGTGGACTGGTAACACCCCCTGGAGAACCCCATCTTGTCCATCGACGCCATCGTCTTCGACTTCGACGGCACCCTGGCCGAGCTCGTCATCGACTTCAACCGCATGCGCACGGCCATCGCGGCCCTGGCCGAGGCCTTCCTGGGCGAGCGGCCCGAGACCAACGGCCAACCCGTGCTGGAATGGCTGGACGAGCTGGTGGACGAGGTGGGCGCATTCGACGCGGACCTGGGCCGCCAGCTGCGCTCCCGGGGGCTTCTGACCATCACGGCCATGGAGCTGGACGCCGCGGCCAGGGGGCGGCTCTTCGACTTCACCCGGCCCCTGCTGGCCGAGCTCAAGGCCCGCGGCCTGGCCACGGCCATCGTGACCCGCAACTGCACGGCCGCGGTGCGCCGGGTCTTTCCGGACGTGGCCCAGTGCTGCGACGTGTTCCTGCCCCGCGAGGACGCGCCCCGGGTCAAGCCCGACCCGGCCCACGTGCTCCTGGCTCTGGAACGCCTGGGCGTGGCCCCGGAAAAGGCCCTCATGGTGGGCGACCACCCCCTGGACGTGGAGACCGCGCGCCGCGCCGGGACCCTGGCCGGGGCCGTGGCCAGCGGCCGCGTGGACCTGGAGGCCCTGTCCCTGGCCGCGCCGGACTTCGCGGCCGAGGACTGCCCCGGGCTCCTGCGCGGGCTCGGCCTGCTGGCCTGACCGGCCGCACGGGCGTTGCCAAGCGCCGGAAAAACGGCTAGGCTGTATTATTGCAAGGAATTCGTAACGTTCTGGGTGGCTGGACAGGACGCATGATCCGCAAGATACCGGTGGCCGACCTCAAGGTCGGCATGTACGTGGTGAAGTACGGCGAAGGCACGTACACCAACCCGTTCATCTCGGTCGAGAAGCCCATCCTCTCCGAAGCCAGCGCCGCCCGCTACATTCCGCCCAGCGTCAGCGACGTCTTCATCGACGACGCCATCAACCTCGATCTCAAGTCCCTGGCCCGCCAGGACGCCCTGGCCCAGGAGGCCGAGGAGCCCGCGCCCCCGGTGCCCCTCACCGACGAGATCGTGGTGGTGGAGAAGATCTACAACGAGGCCCTGGGCTACGCCAAAACCTTCATGGACTCCGTGCGCCAAGGCAAGCCCCTGGACTACCGCGAGGCCGTGCCCATGGTGGACGGCGTCATCGCCAGCGTGTTCCGCAACGAGCGGGCCGGGGCCACCCTCTGCAAGCTGCGGCGCTTCGACCAATACACCTACACCCACTGCATCAACGTGAGCGTGCTGGCCGTGATCCTGGGCAAGCACCTGCGGCTGTCCAAGAAGGCCCTGCGCATGCTGGGCATCGCCGGGCTGTTCCACGACGTGGGCAAGGCCCGCATCCCTGAGGAGATCCTGAACAAGCCCGGCCGTCTTTCGGACCGGGAGTTCAAGGTCATGCAGGGCCATACCCTGGAAGGCTACAAGATCATGCAGAGCCAGAAGGGCCTGCATCAGGAGATCCTGAAGGCCGTCCTCCAGCACCACGAGCGCTACGACGGCCGCGGCTACCCCCAGGGGCTCAAGGGGCCGGACATCGGCAGGTTCACGCGCATCGTCTCGGTGGTGGATGTCTATGACGCCCTGACCAGCAAGCGGGTGTACAAGGACGCCCTGGCCCCCACCCGGGCATTGGGCATGATGTACCAGTGGCGGCTCTCGGACTTCTACCCCAACTCCGTGGAGCACTTCATCAAGTGCATGGGCGTCTATCCCGTGGGCAGCTTCGTGAAGCTCTCGGACGGCTCCCACGGCATCATCTGCGACGACAACCCGGCCTACCTGCTCAAGCCCCGGGTCAAGGTCATCCTGGACGCCCAGATGCGCCAGGTGCCCATCCGGGTGGTGGACCTGGCTTCCGCGGACGGGGAGGAGCCCCTGCGCATCGTGGAGTGCCTCAACCCGGCCGACTACCGCATCGACCTGTCGCGCTACTTCTTCGCCTGATCCCGGGTTTTGAGAATTCGCAGGGCCTCTGTTTACAGCAAGCCTTGACCCGGGGTATTCCGGGGCACCATGCTGAAAAGCCTCAAGCCCTCTGAACTCCGGCCCGGCATGTTCGTGGTGAGCTACGGCGCCGGGACCTTCGACGACCCCCTGGTCTCCGTGGGCCGCCTCATCCTGTCCCGGGACGTGGCCCGCTACGTGCCTGTGGAGACGGACACGGTCCTGGTGGATCTCTCGCGCTCCGTGGACGTGGCCGAGCTGGCCCCGGAAGAATGCCCCGTCCCCCAGCCCCTCACCTGCCTGCGCGACGAGCTGCCCGTGGCCGCGCGGCTCTATGGCCGCACCGTGGCCCTGGCCCGCAGCCTCATGGAGGCCGTGCGCGCGGGCCGGCCCCTGGACCTGTTCCAGGCCGCCCCGCTCATGGAGGAAATGGCCGAGAGCCTGGCCCGCAACGAGACCGCCGCCATCACGGTGCGCCTGCGCCGCCTGGACGAATACACCTTTGCCCACTGCGCCAACGTGGCCGTGCTGGCCATGCTTCTGGGCCGCTTCCTGGGCTTCTCCGGGGAGGACCTGTCCCAGCTGGGCCTGGCCGGGCTGCTCCACGACCTGGGCAAGGCCCGCGTGCCGGAATCCATCCTGAACAAGCCGGGCAGGCTCTCGGACGCCGAGATGGAGATCATGCGCCGCCACCCCCTGGAGGGCTACCTGGTGCTCAAGGACCGCGCCGACGTGCCGCCCGAGGTGGCCCGGGTGGTGCTCGAACACCACGAGCGCACCGACGGCGGGGGCTACCCATACCGCCTGGCGGGCCAGGACATCTCGCTCCACTCCCAGGTGGTGGGCGTGGTGGACGTCTATGACGCCCTGGTGAGCGAGACGGTCTATCGCCACGCCGTGCCCCCGGCCATGGCCCTGTCCCAGCTCTACAACCTGCGCAACAAGGGCTTCTGCACCAAGTGCGTGGACATGCTGGTCAAGGCCCTGGGCATCTATCCGGTGGGCAGTTTCGTGCGCCTGTCCAACGGCGACTACGGCGTGGTGGCCGAGGGCAACCCGGAGCAGCCCCTGCACCCCAAGGTGCGCCTCATCTTCGACGCGCGCATGCGGCCCAAGCGGGCCGTGGTCCTGGATCTGGCCCGCCGCGGCCCGGACCCGGACCAGGCCCTGAGCGTGCAGGAGTGCCTCAATCCCGCCCAGTACAAGATCGATGTGAGCCGGTTCCTGTTGTAGCCCGCCTGGAACAGCCGGGCGGCCCGCTAGACCTCGATGAGCTTGTACTTGCGCGAGCCCAGGCCGATCTTCTCGGCGTAGGCCAGGCCCATGTCCTGGGGCACGTGCGGGTGCACGGCCAGGAACTTGTTGTCCCCGGGCTTCACGCCCTTGGGCAGGCGGCTGGGCCAGAGCGGGACCGCCGCGTTCACCAGGTCCACGCCGGCCTGGTCGCAGGCCACCGGGTCCTGGGAGGCCAGGACGCCGATGTCCGGGCAGAGCGGCGCGTCGGTGAAGCCGATGCAGTCGCAGTCCGGGCAGACGTTCATGACGAAGTTCAGGTGCAGGCAGGGCTTGGGCTTGGTGGCGATGACGGCCTTGGCGTACTCCATCATGCGCTCCAGGAAGGCCTGGATGTCGGTCTGCCAGTCGATGGAGAGCGCGCCGGTCTTGCAGGCCGAGAAGCACATGCCGCAGCCCACGCACTTCTCCAGGTCCAGGCGGGCCTTGCGCTTGGGCCCCAGGGACAGGGCCCCGGCCGCGCAGACCGCCACGCAGGAGCCGCAGCCCACGCATTTCTCGCCGTCCAGGCGCGGGCCGGTGGTGATGTGCTGGTGCATCTTGCCCTGCTTGGAGGCGCTGCCCATGCCGATGTTCTTGAGCGCGCCGCCGTAGCCCGCCATCTCGTGGCCCTTGAGATGGTTCAGGGAGACCAGGGCGTCGGCCTGGGCGATGTCCGCGGCGATGTAGGCCTTTTTCACGTGCTTGCCGCGGATGCGCACGGCTTCCTGGCACGCGCCCTTGAGCCCGTCGGCGATGAGCACCGGCGCGCCCAGGAGCAGGGGGTCGAAGCCGTGCTCGGCCGCCACCATGGCGTGGGACACGGCCTCGCCGCGCTGGCCCACGTAGAGGGTGCTGGCGTCGGTGAAGAAGGGCCGGGCGCCCTGCTCCTTGAGCCAGGCCACCACGGGCTTGAGCAGAATGGGCCGGACGAAGCCGGTCACCCCGCGCTCGCCGAAGTGGATCTTGAGCGCGGTGAGGTCCCCGGCCGCAAGCCCCAGGCCCTTGCCTGCGGCGGCCAGGAGCTTTTTCATCCGGGATTCGTTGTTGTTCTTGAGCCCGGCCCGCAGATTCCAGAAATACACGCTGCTCGGCATGGTTTCCGACTCCTTTGGCTTGGCGGTCTTGCGGCTTGTTCCCGTATATCCCCGCCGGGCTGCGGGCTCAACGTCAAAAAAAGCGGCCCGTCCGGAAGTCCCGGACGGGCCGCGCTTGGTGCAGGCGTCCCGGCTACATGCTGGGAATGGCGTCCTGGGCCTCGGTGAGCAGGAACTTGCCCTCCTCGATCCAGCGCTTGAGCTCGTCGGCCACCTCCAGACACATGGAGAGGCTGGTCACGGGCACGGTCTGGGTCTTCTTGCCGTTGACCATGATCTCGCCGGACTTGAGCTCCTCGTAGGTCACGTGCCCCAGGACCCGCGGCAGGCCGTTGGGGTAGTCGTAGCCGTAGTCCTTGATAGGCATCTGGATGTCCGCGTCCGAGACCCCGGTGAACCAGGCCATCTCCTCGTTGAGGATGGGGATGGGGATGCCCAGGCCAACGGCCAGGGAGCAGCCGTAGCCCACGATGGAGACCCCGCGCAGGAAACGGGCGCGCATCTGCTTCAGGTCGCCCTTGACCATGAGCGTGCCCGAGGGGCTCAGGGGCAGGCCGCGCTCGTTGCGCGGGGGCTTGGCGTTGTGCTGCGTGCCCGCGCCCAGCACCCAGCCGACGCCGCCGCCCAGGAAGATCTTGGTGCCCAGGCCGATGGTCCTGAAATAGGGGTCGTTGAACAGCGGCGAGAGCTGCCCGCCCGTGGCGAAGTTGGCGTTGCGGCAGTTGGGCTTGAGCGGTCCCATGTAGGTGTAGATGGTCCGGCTCGTGAGGTTCACCGCCACGTTGTAGTTCTGGTAGCAGTTGCGCGGGTTGAGCAGCCAGGCGTTGGGCAGGTCGGCCAGGGTTACGTCCTTGTCCAGCTTGCGCCGGGGATAGCAGTCCGTGCCGTAGGCCTCGGCCCGCAGGTGCACGGCCTTGCCCCGCACCAGGTCCTCGATGACGTGGCCGCCGCCATAGACGAACCGGCCGGGATGGACCTTGTTCAGGGGGTCGTCCTCGGCGGGCTCGGTGCAGCCCAGGTAGCCGTCCACCGCGGCCAGTCCGGCGTAGCACGGCACGTTGTTGATCCAGACCTTGGAGGTCTTCATCACCGGAGGCTCCTGGCCCATGTTGAACAAGAGCCCGGAGGAGCACATGGGCGAGAAGGTGCCCGTGGTGACCACGTCCACTTCCTTGGCCGCCTTGACCTTGCCGAGCTTCTGCACCAGGGCGGTCATCTCCCCGGCGTTGAGCACCACGGCGCGGCCCTTGCGGATGCGCTCATTGATCTCCGCGATGGTCTTGTTCACCTTGAAACTGGACATAGGCGTCTCCTGAAACGTGCGGGTTGCCCCCGGGGTCTCCCGAGGGCTCCCAGATTGGACCAAAACAGGGGGGAAGGCAAATTTTTTTTGTGGCTCCGAAGCCTTTCCGGCCTTGGCTTCAGCCTGGTTTTGGGATAAGAAACCAGAAGTCTTTCGGGGGTCTGGAACAGGCCCTGGGACATGTCGAAATTCTTCTTTTATTCCCAGATGTTCGAGCCATCCTCAAACAGGCCCTCCGAACGTGAAACACGCCCTGCGACAACACCTCCTCCAGACCTGCTCGGAACAGGAGCTCGCCCGCTGGTTCGACCCCCTGGACCTGAACCTGGACGAGGCCGGCCAGACCCTGGAGGTGGCCTTCCCGCACGCCTATTTCGCCCGCTGGTTCGAGGGCGCGGTGCGCGACCGCTTCGAGACCCTGCTGCGGGCCTTCCTGGGCCAGGACGGGGCCGTGCGCTACCGGGAGACCCCCCGCGCCGCAGACGGGCCCGCCCCGGCCCAGGCGGCGCGGACCATCGGTTTTCCGTTCGACGCCCAGTTCACCTTCGACTCCTTCCTGGTGAACAAAAAGAACTACTTCCCCCTGGCCTCGGCCCGGGAAGTGGCCAAGCAGACCGGCACCTTGTTCAATCCCTTCGTGGTCTGCGGCGCGGGCGGGGCCGGCAAGAGCCACCTGCTGCGGGCCATCGCCAACGAAATCAGCAAGCGCTTCGACCCGGCGCGCATCCTGCTCCTCTCCATGCAGGACCTGCAGGAGCTCTACAACGGCCGCTTCGGCGGCGACGCGCCCAGGGCCCGGGCCTATGTCCAGAACCACGACTTCCTCTTTGTGGACGACTTTCACCACATCCGCAACTCGTTGGATTTGCAAGGCGAAATCGTCTCGATCTTCAACCACTTCTACGACAACCGCAAGCAGATGGTCTTTTCCTGCCCGAGCACCGTCGCGGCCTGCGACTATTTGGACCCCATGCTCCGCTCGCGCCTGGAATGGGGCCTCATCGTGACCCTCAAGCAGCCGGACCTGGAGATCCGCCTGGCCTACATCCAGGAGCGCTGCCGCAGCCGCAAGCTGGTTCTGTCCAAGGAACAGATGCTCACCCTGGCCCAGCGGTTCCAGGACTTCCGCTACCTCCAGGGCATCCTGCTCAAGCTCATGGCCTACCGCGAACTGGTGCGCAAGGACCTGGACGGCAAGGATTTCGAGCACATCCTGGAAAACACCGAGGAGCGCTCGGTGGAGGCGCTCACGCCCGGCACGGTCATCGCCGTGGTGGCCGAGCACCTGGGAGTCAACCCCAAGGAGATCACCGGCTCGCGCCGCAACCAGAACATCGCCCAGGCCCGCCAGGTGGCCATGTTCCTCTGCCGGAGCCTGCTGGGCCTGTCCTTTCCCGCCCTGGGCCGGGCCTTTGGCGGCAAGGACCACAGCACCGTGCTGTATTCAGTTAAAAAAATCGAACAAATGCAGGAAGATGATCCAAATTTGAAAAAGGTGTTAAAGGAGCTGAAGAAAAAATGTCTGCTTTCCGGAGAATCGGGCCAAAGGGCCTGAGAACGCACATGGACGCGCCTTGCGCGAACCGCTCCGTGTTCGAAATTTCCTCCGTGATTCCTGCAGATTCAGCGCAGAAGGAACAAACGATCGCCCTCTTCCACGGCAACCAAGGAGAAGGAACATGTTTTTGAAGGCCAAGCGGGACGAAATCATCGAAGGGTTGCAGAAGTCCGCGAACATCATCCCGGCCAAGACGGGCGCGGCCTTCCTGCGCACGATCTGGCTCAAGGCCGAGGCCGGGGCCCTGGCGGTCATGTCCACGGACTCCAACCTGGAGTTCTCCGGCTCCTACCCGGCCGTGATCCAGGAAGAAGGTCTGGCCGGCGTTCAGGGCCGAGCCTTCTACGACCTGGTGCGCAAGCTGCCCGCGGGCGCGGAGATCACCCTCAAGACCGACGCCGAAAAGCAGAACCTCCTGGTGGAGCAGGGCGCGCGCAAGTACAAGCTGCCCCTGAACGATCCGGAATGGTTCCAGAAGTTTTCGGCCTTTCCGGAGAACGGCACCCTGTTCTGGTCCGGCGACCTCCTGAACGAGATCATCGAGAAGATCGCCTTCTGCATCAGCGACGAGGACTCCATGGAGGCCATCGCCTGCATGTACATGCTGCCGGCCCAGGCCGGTCCCATGGACGAAGGCAAGCGCGTGGACGTCTGCGGCCTGAACGGCCACCAGTTCGCCATGTTCAGCTTCATCAACGACGACGTGCACGCCCTGCTTCCTGAAGAAGGCATCCTCATCCAGAAGAAGTACCTGCTGGAGCTGAAGAAATGGCTCTCGGCCGACGAGATCGAGCTGTCCATCAGCAACAAGCGGCTCTTTTTCCGCACCGGCGACCGCAAGGAGACCTTCAGCCTGCCCCTGTCCTACTACCAGTATCCCAACTTCCGGGGCTTCCTGGCCAAGCTGGGCGACCAGAACGCCAGCACCCTGCACGCCAACCGGCTGGAGATGATCGACGCCCTCGAGCGCATCACCATCTTCAACACCGAGACCAACCGCTGCACCTACATCACTTTCCGGCCCGACGAGAGCATCCTCTCCAGCCAGGGCCAGGAAACCGGCACGGCCACCGAAACCCTGGAATCGAGCTTCCAGGGCACGCTGCCGCACATCGCCTTCCCGACCAAGAACCTCATCGAGATCCTGAACCATTTCGGCAGCGAGAAGGTGAAGTTCGTGCTCACCGGCGCCGAGGCCCCCTGCGGCATCACCGGCGAAAGCGACCCCGAGTACCTCGTCATCCTCATGCCCATGATGATCCAGGAAGAGACCTACTACAGCGAGGACAACGCCTAGCATGAGCGACCAGACCCAGCACAAGAACGGCTACACAGCGGACAGCATCACGGTTCTGGAGGGCCTTTCGGCCGTGCGCAAGCGCCCGGCCATGTACATCGGCTCCACGGACATCCGCGGCCTGCACCACCTTGTTTACGAGGTGGTGGACAACTCCATCGACGAGGCCATGGCGGGCTACTGCACGCGCATCCGCGTGATCCTGCACATGGACAACTCCGTGACCGTGTCCGACAACGGCCGCGGCATCCCGGTGGACATGCACCCCAAGGAGAAGCGGCCGGCCGTGGAAGTGGTCATGACCGTGCTCCACGCGGGCGGCAAGTTCGACAACGACTCCTACAAGGTCTCGGGCGGCCTGCACGGCGTGGGCGTGTCCGTGGTGAACGCCCTGTCCGAGTTCCTGGAGGTCACGGTCAAGCGCGACGGCAAGCTCTGGCGCCAGAAATACGAGCGCGGCAAACCGGTCACCGATGTGGAGGTGGTGGGCGAGTCCCAGTCCACGGGCACCATGGTGCGCTTCCGGCCCGACGAGGAGATCTTCGAGGTCAACCAGTTCGAGTACGCGGTGCTGAAAAAGCGCATGCAGGAGCTGGCCTACCTCAACTCCGGCTTGGAGATCGAGTTCACGGACGAGCGCAGCGGCGAGCGCGAGAGCTTCAGGTACGAGGGCGGCATCCGCTCCTTCGTGGCGGACCTGAACCAGGGCCAGGGCGCGATCCACGAGATCATCCACGGCTCGGGCGAGGCCGACGGCGTGATCACCGAAATGGCCGTGCAATACAACCAGGGCTACAAGGAGAACGTCTATACCTTCGCCAACAACATCCGCACGGTGGAGGGAGGCACGCACCTGGCGGGCTTCAAGACCGCGCTCACCCGGGCGCTCAACAACTACATCCAGAAGTCCGACATCTCCAAGAAGCTCAAGGAGAAGCTCACCGGTGACGACGTGCGCGAAGGGCTCACCGCGGTCATCAGCGTGAAGCTGCCCCGGCCGCAGTTCGAGGGCCAGACCAAGACCAAGCTCGGCAACTCCGAGATCGCGGGCGTGGTGGCCGCCCTGGTCTATGAAAAGCTCAACCAGTACTTCGAGGAGAACCCCCGCGAGGCCAAGGCCATCATCGAGAAGGTGGTGGACGCGGCCCGGGCCCGCGAGGCCGCGCGCAAGGCCCGCGACCTGGTGCGCCGCAAGGGCGCGCTCTCGGACAACTCCCTGCCCGGCAAGCTGGCCGACTGCCAGAGCAAGGTCCCCGAGGAGTCCGAAATCTTCATCGTGGAGGGCGATTCGGCCGGCGGCTCGGCCAAGCAGGGCCGCAATCCGCGCATCCAGGCCATCCTGCCCCTGCGCGGCAAGATCCTGAACGTGGAGAAGACCCGCTTCGACAAGATGCTCGGCAACAAGGAGATCCGGGCCCTCATCACCGCCCTCGGCGTGGGCGTGGAGGAGGAGAAGGACCTGGGCAAGCTGCGCTACCACAAGGTCGTCATCATGACCGACGCCGACGTGGACGGCAGCCACATCCGCACCCTGCTCCTGACCTTCTTCTTCCGGCAGTACCAGGAACTCATCGAGAAGGGCTACCTCTACATCGCCCAGCCCCCGCTCTACCGCGCCCACAAGGGCAAGACCGAGCGCTTCATCAAGGACGACGCCGAGCTCCAGAACTTCCTGCTCTTCCAGATGGGCGACGGCGTGCGCATCCAGGCCGGCGGCGGCAAGATATACAAGGGCCAGGCCATGATCCGCATGCTCTCGGACATCCGGCTCATCCGCGACCGCCTGCACGAGGCCCAGACCATGGGCATCGAGGAGGACCTCTTCCTGGCCCTGCTGGGCAGCCAGCACAAGCTCTCCTTCCGCTACTTCGAGAAGAACGAGGGCGCGGAGGCCGCTTTCGTGCAGGACATGCACGAGCGCGGCTACAAGGTGCGGCTGGAGACCGAGCGCGACGAGGAGAACCAGAAGGAGCGCGCCTTCCTGGTCTTCGAGAACCAGGGCGGCCACCGCACCCGGCTGGCCATGGAGTTCTTCAACTCCAAGACCTACAAGAAAACCTACGAGATCTACGCCTCGCTCACGGCCGAGGGGAACAGCTTCACCCTGCTCCGGCCCGAGGGCCAGAACGAGGGCCTGGGACTCTTCGCGCTCTACGACCTGGTCATGGCCGAGGCCCACAAGGGCTGGGGCATCCAGCGCTACAAGGGCCTGGGCGAAATGAACCCGGAGCAGCTCTGGGAGACCACCATGGACCCGGACAAGCGCACCATGCTCCAGGTGACCATCAAGGACGCCGTGGAGGCCGACGACATCTTCAAGAACCTCATGGGCGACATGGTGGAGCCCCGGCGGCAGTTCATCGAGCGCAACGCCCTGGCCGTGCAGGAACTGGACATCTAGTGTATGTTGTTGTTTGGCAAGAGATTAACATTAAACGCAATCGCCTTTGTTGTAGGCGTTGTTAGTTTAATTTTGTCTCTATATTTTTCAATGTATTATGAAAAAAAACCAAAGTTGGAGATTTCGTTTGTAGCGCAAGATGTTGTTAATTTGAAAAAATATTCAAATGATATAAAAATATTAGTAAATGGCAGCAGCATCGAACAAGACAAGATTGTTCAGCTGCTGAAAGTAAAAGTATTAAACGTTGGAAATGAAAGCCTGCTTGAGAACCACTATGATAGGAATTTTGATTGGGGTGTTGAAATTCACAACGCAGACGTATTAAGTTCACCAATAGCTGTAGATACAAACTTAAAATATTCTTTGGATTATTTAAAACCAAACTTTTCTGGAAATAAAATCATTTTTAAAAAAATTCTAATGGAGCAGGGCGGATATTTTGGCATTGATCTTTTTATTAGCAAAAGAAAAGACGATGTTATTAAAATAGCGCCGCAGGGAAGAATTATCGGCGAAGAAAGCTTGTGGGTAACTGAAAGAAAAGATGAGCAGTTAAGCACGCCTATTTGGGCATTACTAATTTCAAATGGCCTTCTCATCATTGCCGTGAGTATATTTATCTTTGTGGCAGTACGAAAATTAAGAGCACAAATTTTTTTCAACAAATCGATGCTTCAAAATTTTCATAACACTTTTAATAAAAAAATATAATTAAGCAGAACAACCTAAGTGACACGGTAGGGAAAATGGACAACTTCGTCACCATTGAACAAGAACTGAAGAAATCGTACCTGGAGTATTCGCTCTCGGTCATCATCGGCCGGGCCATCCCGGACGTGCGCGACGGCTTGAAACCCGTGCACCGGCGCATCCTCTACGCCATGCACGACCTGGGCAACGTCTGGAACCGGCCGTACAAGAAGTCCGCCCGCGTGGTCGGCGACGTCATCGGCAAGTACCACCCCCACGGCGACGCCGCGGTCTATGACGCCATCGTGCGCATGGCGCAGGAATTCTCCATGCGCGACCCCCTGGTGGACGGCCAGGGCAACTTCGGCTCCATCGACGGCGACGCCGCGGCGGCCATGCGCTACACCGAGGTGCGCATGTCCCGGCTCACGGCGGAGTTCCTGGCCGACATCGAGAAGGAGACCGTCAACTTCCGGCCCAACTACGACAACACCCTGCAGGAGCCCGAGGTCCTGCCCACCAAGGTGCCGAACCTGCTGTTGAACGGCACCGCGGGCATCGCCGTGGGCATGGCCACCAACATCCCGCCCCACAACCTGGGCGAGCTGTGCGACGGCGCCGTGTACCTGCTGGACCACCCGGACTGCGAGGTGCGCGAGCTCATGGCCCGCATCCCGGGCCCGGACTTCCCCACCAAGGGCATCATCTACGCGGGCAAGGGCCTGGAGGAGGCCTATCTCACGGGCCGCGGCAGCATCAAGATCCGCGGCCGCGTGCTGGTGGAGGAGCAGAAGAAGGGCGGCAAGGAGGCCGTGGTCATCACGGAGATCCCCTACGCCTTGAACAAGTCCAGCCTGGTGGAGAAGATCGCCCAGCTGGTCAACGAGAAGAAGATCGACGGCGTGGCGGATCTGCGCGACGAGTCCGACCGCCGCGGCATCCGCATCGTGCTCGACCTCAAGCGCGGGGCCCTGGCCGAGATCATCGTCAACCAGCTCTACAAGTTCACGCCGCTGGAGACGAGCTTCGGCATCAACATGATGGCCGTGGCCGGGAACCGGCCCCAGCTCCTGAACCTGAAGCAGGTCCTGGTCCACTTCCTGGAGCACCGGCGCGAGGTCATCATCCGGCGCTCGCGCTTCGACCTGGACAAGAGCGAAAAGCGCGCCCACATCCTGGAGGGCCTGCGCATCGCGCTGGACAACATCGACGAGGTGGTCAAGCTCATCCGCGCGGCCAAGGACGCGGCCGCGGCCAAGGCCGCCCTGGGCGAGCGCTTCGGGCTTTCGGACCTCCAGTCCCAGGCCATCCTGGACATGCGGCTGCAGCGCCTCACCGGCCTGGAGCGCGAGAAGCTCCTGGAGGAGTACAAGGAGCTGCTCAAGCTCATCCAGTACCTCAAGAGCATCCTGGAGAACGAGGAGGTGCTCAAGGGCGTCATCCGCCAGGAGCTTCTGGAGGTGAAGAAGACCTACTCCACCCCGCGCCAGAGCGAACTGGTGCGCGAGGACGTCTCCAGCATCGACGTGGAGGATCTGATCCCGGACGAGGAGGTGGTCATCACCCTGTCCCAGCGCGGCTACGTGAAGCGCACCCCGCTCTCCAACTACCACCAGCAGCGCCGGGGCGGGAAGGGCATCGCCGGGGTCCAGACCACGGACGGCGACTTCGTGCACACCTTCCTCATGACCACCAACCACCAGCACCTGCTGGTCTTCACCAACCAGGGCCGCATGTACCAGATGAAGGCCCACCGCGTGCCCGAGGGCAGCCGCTACGCCAAGGGCGCGCACATGGCCAACCTCCTGCCCCTGGACAAGGACGAGGTCATCACCACGGCCATTGCGGTGCGCGAGTTCGACCCCGAGCGCTATCTGCTCTTCGTCACCCGGCGCGGCATGATCAAGCGCACCAGCCTGGGCCTCTACGCCAACTGCCGCTCCACAGGCATTAAGGCCGTGCTGCTCAAGCCCGGCGACGAGCTGCTGGCCGTGCGCGAGGTCCAGCCCGACGCCGACGTGGTCCTGGCCACCAGCAAGGGCACGGCCATCCGCTTCAACCTGCGCGACGCCAGGCCCATGGGCCGCGCGGCCGCAGGCGTCAAGGGCATCGCCCTGCGCGGAGACGACCGGGTGGTGGCGGCCGTGGTCGCCGGCGACCCGGGCCGCGACCAGCTCCTCACCGTGGCCTCGGGCGGCTACGGCAAGCGCACGCCCCTGGACCAGTACCGGCTCCAGACCCGCGGCGGCAAGGGCGTCATCAACATGCGCGTCACGGCCAAGACCGGCGAGGTCATGGGCGCGGTCATGGTCCAGGAGAGCGACGAGATCGTCATGCTCACCTCCACCAACAAGGTCATCCGCATCGGCGTGAACGAGGTGAGCCTGACCCAGGGCCGGGCCACCCAGGGCGTGCGCCTGGTGCGCATGGACGGCGAGGGCTCGGTGGCGGGCTTCGACCTGGTGGACCGGGGATTGGAGCAGGACGCCTAGGTCCGGCGGCGGGAACAGGGACCGGCATGCGGCGCGTTCTTCTCTGCCTGCTCCTTCTGGCCCTGTTCCTGCCGGCCTGCGGCCGCTCCGAGCCCCCGGCCGGGCCGGACGTGGAGGCCGCGCGCGAGGCCTTTTCCCGCGGCTTCTACCTGGAGGCCGAGACCGGCTACGAGCGCTACCTCCAGAAGGAGCCTAAGGGCCGCCTGCGCCGCGAGGCCTGGAACCGGCTCCTGGAGATCAGCCTGAACGTCAAGGGCGACGTGGACCGCTCCATCATGCTCCTGGAGGCCATGTACCTGGAGTTCGGCAGCGATCCCCAAAGCTCGGCGGACATGCTCGTGCTCCTGGGCGACCTCTACGAACAGCAGAGCAACCGGGCCAAGGCCGTGGAATCCTGGGAAAAGGCCCTGGCTAATCTGGGCGGGGACCAGGACAAGGCCGTGCCCGTGCTCGTGCGCCTGGCCCGGGCCAAGCGCGGCCAGCGCGATTTCGACGGGGCCCAGGAGGCCCTGGAGCACTGCGCCTCCCTGGCCCGCAGCCCGGAGCTCAAGGCCCGCTGCCTCTACGAGACGGCCCAGAACTACACCTTCACCCAGAGCTTCGGCCGGGCCAGGACCTCCCTGGAGGCGCTCCTGGCCCTGCCCGGAGTGCCGGAAGAGACCCGCGCCCTGGCCACCTTCCTCCTGGTGGACATCTGCGAGCACGAGGGCCGCATGGCGGACGCCCGCAAGCTCCTGGAGTCCATTCGCGCCACCTACCCCAACCCCCTGGTCATCGAGGCCCGGCTGGAGAGCCTGGGCAAGAAGTGACCGGCGCGGGGTTCAGACCCTGCTGAAGTAGCGCCCGGGCGTCACGCCCAGCGCCCTGCGGAACATGGCGATGAACGCGCTCTGGCTCTCGTAGCCCAGGTCCAAGGCCACGCCGGACACCGGCTCCCCGGAGGCCAGCTTGCCCAGGGCCAGGAAGAGCCGCGCCTGCTGCCGCCAGGCCCGGAAGGACAGCCCTGTCTCCTTGAGAAAGAGCCGCAGCAGGGTACGGTCCGCGGCTCCGGCCCGGGCCGCCAGCTCCGGCAGGGTGCTCTGGTCCCCGGGGTTTTCCAGGAGGCGGCGGCACAGCCCGGCCAGCCGGGTGTCCCGGGGCATGGGCAGGTACAGGGGAGGGGCGTTCAACGGCTTCAGCTGGTCCAGGATCACGGCCATGAGGCGGCCTTCCGGCCCGGCGGGGTCGTAGTCCATGGGAAAATCGCAGGCCCGGGCCATGAGTTCGCGCAGGAGCGGGGACATGGGCGTCAGGCGGCAGGTTCTGGGCATGTGCGGCGCGGCCCCGGGCAGGATGTAGAGGACCTTCAGGGAGAGGCGGCTGTACGCCCGCACGTGGTGCTCCACCCCGGACGGAATCCAGAGGGCCAGGTGCGAGGGCGCGGCCCAGATGCCGTGCTCCGTGGTGATGGTCATGACCCCGGCCGAGGGGTGCAGGAGCTGGGCCCGCAGGTGGCGGTGGGGCAGGTTGACGTGGCCCGGGGCGATCTCCCGGGCCTGGGCCAGCACGGGCCGGGCCGTATCCGCGTCGTTCCCGGCCTCCAGGTTGGGCGGCATGACGGTCCAGCCGAGGGTGGGGTCTGTCGTTTTCTCGCTATTCTTCGTCATATTGTCGAAATCATCTAGGCGGGCCTTGGCGTACAAGCAAGGGGAAATTTCCGGGGCCCGGCACCCCGCGCGAGGAAGGAACGCATGAACCGCCGCCAAGTCCTGCTGCTGACCCTGGCCCACATGTTCACGGACATCAACCAGGGCGCCCTGCCCGCCCTGCTGCCCCTGCTCATTCCCCGCCACGGCCTGTCCTACGCCACGGCCGCGGCCGTGGTCTTTTCCTCGAACATCGCCTCCACCGTGGTCCAGCCCGCCTTCGGCTACCTGGCGGACAAGGGCTCGCGCGCCTGGCTTTTGCCCGCCTCCGTGGCCCTGGCCTGCCTGGGCCTGGGGACCACGGGCCTGGTTCCGTCCTATGCCCTCCTGCTCCTGGCGGCCGTGGCCTGCGGCGTGGGCGTGGCGGGTTTCCACCCGGTGGCCGCCCGCCTGGTGAACCTCCATTCCGGGGACCAGAAGGCCGGCGCCATGAGCATTTTCGGCGTGGGCGGGACCCTGGGCTTCACCCTGGGGCCGCTGCTGGCCGCCCTGGCCACGGGCCTCTGGGGCCTGGGCGGCACCGCGGCCATGGCCGTGCCGGGCTGCCTCATGGCCCTGGCGGCGTTGTGGCTCTTTTCCGCCGAACCCGCGGCCGCGCCGTCCCGGGCCGGGGCCGGGCCCAGGGCCAGGGAGCGGGCGGCCTGGGGGCCGTTCTTGCGCCTCTCGGCGACGGTGGTGGGCCGGTCCATGCTCTTCTTCGGCTTCAACACCTTCATCCCGCTCTACTGGATCCACGTGCTCGGCCGCTCCGAACACGAGGGAGCCGTGGCCCTGGCCGTGTTCGCCGGGGCCTCGGTGGCGGGTTCCCTGGCCGGGGGCTGGCTGGCCGACCGCTACAGCCGCCCCAGGGTAGTGCTGGGGAGCTTCCTGGTCCTGCTGCCTCTGATCCCGGCCTTCCTCCTGCTGGACTCCCCCCTGCCCGCGGCCGCTCTGCTGGCGCTTCTGGGTTTCGGCCTGTCCGTGCCCTACAGCGCCATGATCGTCCTGGGCCAGGGCTATCTGCCCGGGCAGGTGGGGCTCTCCTCCGGCGTGACCCTGGGCCTGGCCATCTCCGTGGGCGGCCTGGCCGCGCCCGCCCTGGGTCTGGTGGCCGACGCCCACGGCCTGCGCACGGCCCTGGCCCTGACCGTGGCCCTGCCCGTGTGCAGCGCGGCCCTGGCCTGGACCCTGCCGCCGGACCTGCCGAAAGAGCGGGCCGCGGGCTGAACTCCCTGCCGCGGACAACAAAAAAGGCCCCCGAAGGGGCCTTTTTCATTTGCCGGAAAGCGGAAGCTACATGACGGGCAGGTAGCGGTCCAGCTCGTAGCCGGTGACCTGGATGCGGTAGCGGTCCCACTCGGCCATCTTGTTCTCGTACAGCTTGGTGAAGATGTGGTCGCCCAGGGTCTCCTTGACCAGGGCGGACTTCTTCATGAGCTGGGCGGCCTCGGACAGGCTGCCGGGCAGGGAGGTGATCTTGTGCTTCTTGAGGGTCTTCTCGTCCATGTGGAAGATGTCGGCCTCCACCGGATCGGGCAGCTTGTAGCCCTCTTCCATGCCCTTGAGGCCGGCGGCCAGCATCACGGCAAAGGCCAGGTAGGGGTTGGCGGCCGGGTCGGGGCAGCGCAGCTCCATGCGGGTGGCGGCTTCCTTGCCGGGCTTGTACATGGGCACGCGCACCAGGGCCGAGCGGTTGCGGCGGGCCCAGGCCACGTACACCGGGGCCTCGTAGCCGGGCACCAGGCGCTTGTAGGAGTTGACCCACTGGTTGGTCACGCAGGCGAACTCGGGGGCGTGCTT